>OLNZ01001158.1_pt1 | contig 20144 bp, 18 predicted proteins | sample 1672981 | NCBI WGS metagenome assembly OLNZ01 (sample SAMEA3136743, study PRJEB25190) | human gut metagenome | biome: human gut; feature: human-associated habitat; material: faeces | place: Austria | collected 2013 | reverse complement strand
TTTACGTTATTAGAAACACTTGAAGACATATTAGAAAAAAGTAAATCTGTACCATTTACAGAAAAAACTATAGTAGACAAAGAAGAGGTTTTAGAAATAATAAAAGATATAAGACTAAAACTACCTGATGAGCTAAAACAAGCAAAATGGATTAAAGAGGAAAGAGCACGTATATTAGACGAAGCACAAAAAGAAGCTGAAGGAATAGTAAGAGAAGCAGAAAATAGAATAATATCAATGATTGATGAACATGAAATTACTAGAAAGGCATATGAACAAAAAGCAGAAATAATAGAAACTGCAAATGAAATGTCTCGAGAAATTACAAAAGGAACAAAGGACTATGCAGACGGAATATTAGAAAACTTAGAAAATGCAATACATAACATAAATGGCTCTATTAATGAGGCATTAAGAACAATCGAACAAAATAGAAATGAGTTAAAATAAACAACTAAAAAGTCAGAAGTATTGTTCTGACTTTTTATTAAATAGAGGAGTACTAATTATGGGAAGAAAAAAGAAAAAAGAACAGAGAAAACTAGATATACAAGTTGTTATATTATTTATAATAAGCATTGTATTAGGTATTTTAATATATGGAAAACCAGGATATATAGGACAAAATTTAATACCACAATTAGAATATGCAATTGGATGGACAAGATATTTACTACCAATAGCTTTGTTCTTTTCCGCTGTTGATTTAGCATGTGAACAAGATAAAAGAACAATAACTGTTAAAATATTACAATACTTAATATTTGTAATAGCAATATCAACTATAATAACAGTACTAGGAGGCAATACTGGTGTTGTTGGAAAAACAATAACAGCATATTTTGTAAATTTAGTTGGAAGAGCTAATACTGTAATTATTTCAATAGGAATTATAGCAATTCTTTCTGTATTTATGTATGGAATTAAACCAGCCGAAAAAGTAAAAGAAATAGTAGAAGAAAGAAAAGAACGCAACATAGAAAAGAAGGAAACAAAAGAAAGAACGAAGATAACACTAGAAGAAAAAGAAGAACCTAATATTTCAGGATTTAAAGAAGGAATAGAAAAACTTAAAGAAAAGCAAAAAAATAAAAAAGAATTAAAAGAACTAGAAAGAAAAGAATCTGAGATATTAGATAATCAAATAAGCATAAATATGGGGAATGAGCAAGGAGGATTATTTAAAAAACAAGAAGAAATAAAAGAAGACAAATCAAGAGAAGTATTAACCCTAGAACATACACTAACAGTAGAAGATCAAAATTATGAATTTCCACCACTAGAATTTTTGAAAGAAGGAAAAAACACAGCGAAAAACAGTAAGAAAACAATAACAGATACTGCAAGCAAATTGCAAAGAACTTTACATAGCTTTGGCGTATCGGCAAAGGTTGAGAACGTGTCAGTAGGTCCTACAATTACACGTTATGAATTAAAACCAGCAGAAGGAGTACGCGTAAGTAAAATTGCAAATTTAGCAGATGATATAGCATTAAACTTAGCAGCAGAGAGCATAAGAATAGAAGCTCCAATACCAGGAAAACAAGCAGTAGGAATAGAAATACCAAACAAAGAAAAGGATATGGTAGCTTTAAGAGATATAATAGCAGATGCTAAATTTAAAGAAGCAAAATCAAAATTAGCATTTGCAGTAGGACGTGATGCAGCAGGAGAAACAGTAGTAGCAGATATAGCAAAAATGCCACATGTACTAATTGCTGGAAGCACAGGCTCTGGAAAGAGTGTATGTATAAACACATTAATAACAAGTATTATATACAAAGCAAAACCAAGTGAAGTAAAGCTTGTAATGGTGGATCCAAAGGTTGTTGAATTATCAGTATATAACGGAATTCCACATTTACTTATACCAGTAGTTACAGACCCTAAAAAAGCAGCAGGTGCATTACAATGGGCAGTACAAGAAATGATTAATAGATATCACCTATTTGCAGAAAAAAATGTAAGAGATATTACTGGATACAATGAAGCACTTGAAGCAGAAGGAATAGAAGAAAAATTACCACAAATTGTCATAATAATAGATGAACTTGCGGATTTAATGATGGTAGCAGCAAAAGATGTAGAAGATGCAATATGTAGACTAGCACAAATGGCAAGAGCAGCAGGAATGCACTTAGTAATAGCAACACAAAGACCATCTGTTGATGTAATTACAGGTGTTATTAAAGCAAATATTGCAAGTAGAATTGCATTTGCAGTAACCTCTGGAGTAGATTCAAGAACAATAATAGATTCAATTGGAGCAGAAAAATTACTAGGAAAAGGTGACATGCTATTTTACCCTTCTGGCACAATAAAACCACAAAGAATTCAAGGAGCGTTTGTATCAGACAGTGAAGTTGAAAAAATAGTAACCTTCTTAAAAAATAATGGAGGACCAGCATATAGTGATGACATATTAGAAAAAATAGAAAAAGCAAATTCAACAGAACAAGAAATAGAAGCAGAAGAAAATGATGATATGGATGAGTTCTTAATGGATGCAATAGATATGGCAGTAAACATGGGACAAATATCAGCATCAGGATTACAAAGACGCTTTAAGATAGGATATACAAGAGCAGGAAGAATAATAGATCAAATGGAGGCTAGAGGAATAATATCAGGATATGAAGGCAGTAAACCAAGAAAAACTTTAATATCTGAGGATAGATGGCAAGAATTAAAAATGACAAAACCAACATTAGGAGAAATAAAAGAAGCAGGACAGAAATTAGCTGAAATGAATGGGACAACAGGAACTGCTAATAATGAATAAGAGGAAACTAATATGACAAAAAAAGTAGCATTTTACACATTGGGTTGTAAAGTTAATCAATACGAAACAAATGCAATAGCACAGAAGTTCATAGAAAAGGGCTATACTAAAGTTGAATTCAATGCAAAAGCAGATATATATATTATTAATACTTGTACAGTTACCAGTATGGCAGATAAAAAGTCAAGACAAATAATAAGACAAGCAAAGACACATAACCCAAAAGCAATTGTTGTTGCAACAGGTTGCTATGCACAAGTAAGCAAAGAAGAATTGGAGAAAATCGAAGAGCTAGATATAATTGTTCGGAAATTTAGAAAAAGGTAATATTGTAGATATTGTAGAAAAATACTCATCAAAAAACAAACAACAAGAGATAGGCAAGATAGAAGAAGAAAAAAACTTTCAAGATTTTGGAACAGTAACATATACAGAAAAAACCAGAGCAGTTATAAAGGTGCAAGATGGTTGCAATAACTTTTGTTCATATTGCATAATTCCATATGCAAAAGGAAGAGTAAGAAGTAGAAAAATAGAAAGTGTAATTCAAGAAGTAGAAGAAATCGTAAAAAAAGGAATAAAAGAAGTTGTAATAACAGGCATACATGTAGCATCATATGGAAAAGATTTTGAAGATGGAACTCAATTAATAGATTTATTAGAAGAAATTAATAAAATAGAAGGACTAAAAAGAATTCGATTAGGCTCATTGGAACCAAACCTTATAACAGAAGAATTTGTAAAAAGATTAGGAAAAGTAGACAAAATATGTGAGCATTTCCACTTATCTCTTCAAAGTGGATGCAATGAAACTTTAAAAAGAATGAATAGAAAATATACAGTAGAAGAATTCGAAAAAGGAGTAACTCTGCTAAGAAACAAATTTCCTAATGTAGCATTAACCACAGATATAATAGTAGGTTTTCCAGGTGAGACAGATGAAGAATTTATTATAACATATAATTTTTTAGAAAAGATAAAGTTTAGCAAAATGCATATATTCAAATATTCTCAAAGAAAAGGAACAATTGCAGCAAAGATGAAAGAGCAAATAAGCTCAACAGTAAAAGAACAAAGAAGTAACAAGCTAATTGAATTATCAAATAAAAACGAAATAGAATTTTTAAATAAACACATAGGAAAAACTTTAGAGGTACTTTTTGAAACCAAAACGCAGTCAGGATATATAGAAGGGCATACGACCAATTATATAACTGTAAAAACAAAAGAAAAGAATTATTCAGAAAATACAATTGAAAATATTTTAATAACAAAACGTGAAGATTTAGCATTAATAGGAAAATAACAAAATGTAACATTCCAGTAACAATTCTGTAACAAAAATGTTAAAATTTTCTTAGTAAAAACTATTGATTATTGCAAAAAAATGTAGTATAAAATATATGAAGATAACAAAGAGATTAAATAAATGTACTTACGAAAGAAAAATCTCAAAAATACTTTAAAAGGGAGGAAAATGTAATGAGTGAAGTATCAAAGATTATTCCAATGGAAGAAAATGGTGAAGTAGTAAACAAAGCTGAAGCAGAAAACTCTGCTTTTAAGGTATGTACAAACAACAAAAACTTGCCAGCAAAGACATCATTTTGGTCTAAATTAAAAGGAATTTTAACATATGAAATAAAAGTTGAATTAACACCATACCAACAAAAAATTGAAGACGAAATTAATGAATTCTTCCACCAAGAAATTACATGGCAAAGTTTCAAAAACTTCTTATTTAAAGAAGTAGAAATTACAACAAGAAGAAAGAGGACAAATTAATTTATTAAAATGTACCAATGGGGACGGAGATTTTTGGCAATCTCGTTTTATTGCCAAAAATCTCCGTCCCCATTGGTAAACCTACACCATTTTTTTGTCAAAATGCTAATCAATAGTTGACATATAAATGAAAACCGTAGTATAATAATAAAGTATATGGGGATGTATTTTGGCTTCGACGATATTTTTGAAATATAAATAGCGAGTAGTGGATGGTCGCTTTGGCCACTTTAAAAAAGCGAAATAAAAATAAACGCTGATAATGAATTAGCATACGCTGCCTAGTTGCAACGTCGTTTTACTGTGAGGCCTACTGGTACAGATAAAGCGTCGAAATAAAGTAGGAAACAAAATTGCTCTTCGCCTTAAGAACAATGGGTATTATAAAGGCTACTAAGAATTTAAGCGTGTTTATTTGCAAGAATTCAAGGGAATTTTAAATAATAAACTACACTCGTAGAAGTTTATATAGAAAGAATATTGGACGAGGGTTCGACTCCCTCCATCTCCACCAAAAGATTAAATCGTCGCACCAGACGAATGCCAATGGGTGCCAATGGGGACGGAGATTTTTGGCAACCTCGTTCTATTGCCAAAAATCTCCGTCCCCATTGGCACCCATTGGCATTATAAAAAAAAGAAGGGCTAAATATGGAACAACAATACATTTTAGAAAATGCAAAATCATTTGAACCAGTACATATTTTTGAATGTGGACAATGCTTCAGATGGAATAAAGAAGCAGATGGTAGCTATACTGGAGTATTTGGAAATAATGTTATAAATGTAAAAAAAGAAAAAAGCAATATAGTATTTTTTGGAGTTTGTGAAGAAAATATTAAAACTATTTGCACAGAATACTTTGATTTAAATACAGATTATGAAAAAATAAAAGATAATCTATCTAGTATAGATGATTATTTAAAAAATAGTATACAATATGGGCAAGGAATTAGAATACTAAAACAAGACTTATGGGAAACACTTATATCCTTTATAATATCTGCAAATAACAATATTCCAAGAATAAAAACAATTATAGAAAGAATTTCAGAAAATTATGGAAATAAAATAAAATTTGGAGAAAAAACATACTACACTTTTCCAAGACCAGAAATGCTTGCTAATACTACTGTACAAGACTTTAGAAAATTAGGATTAGGATTTAGAGATGTAAGAGTTTATGAAACAGTACAAAAAACTTTAAAAAAAGAAATAAATTTAAGCAGACTAGAAAAAGAAGACAATATAGAACTCTTAAAAGAACAATTGCTAAAGATACCAGGAGTAGGTCCTAAAGTAGCAGATTGCATAATGCTATTTTCACTAAAAAAATATAATGTATTTCCAGTAGATGTGTGGGTGAAAAGAGTAATAGCAGAGTTATATTACGAAAACAAAGAACAAACACCAAAAGAAATACAAAAATTCGCAAAAAAACAATATGGGGACTTAGCTGGATTAGCACAGCAATATTTATTTTACTGGCGTAGAAATTTAGCATAAGACATGCAAGAAATGGAAATATTATGTAAGAACTAACTTGAAACGAGTTACATAATATATGTCACAAGGAGGAAATGTGCCCGTGAATAGTTTATTAATTGTAGCTAGTATAATAGTAGTACTAGTAATTTTAATATTATATACTGGTAAAAGGCTATGTGATATGGCTACAAAAGCAGAAATAACTAGGAAATATTCAATGATGATTTTTGCACCAAACCAAGAAAATGCAAAAGAAAAAATAAGTAATGAGAATGCTAGATGGTTGGAAGAAAACTCAAACCAAGTAGAAATAATTTCTGTGGATGGACTAAAACTAAAAGGATATGAAATAAAAGCCAAAGAAAAATCTGATATTTGGGTGATTACTGTACATGGATACATGAACAACGGATATGATATGGTAAAATATGCAAAGCAGTTTATATCATATAAATATAATGTACTAATAATAGATTTAAGAGCACATGGCAAAAGTGAAGGAACATATATAGGAATGGGATGGCTTGATAGATTAGATTTAGAGTTATGGATAGATAAAACAATAGAAGAAAATAAAAATTCAAAAATAATATTATATGGAATATCAATGGGAGCAGCAACAGTATCAATGGCAACAGGTGATGACCTTCCCAAAGAAGTAAAAGTATGTATAGCAGATTGTGGATACAGTTCAGTTTGGGAGGAATTTAAAGTCCACTTAAATAAAATCTTTCATATACCACCATTTCCGTTATTATATACAGCAAGCCTTATGAGTAAAATATATTTGGGATACAGTTTCAAAGAAGCATCAACAATAAAGCAAGTAAAAAAATCTGTAACACCAACTCTATTTATACACGGAACAAAAGATAAATTTGTACCATTCAGTATGCTAGATGAAATATACAAAAAAGCAAAATGTGAAAAACAAAAGCTAGAAATACAAGGTGCAGGGCATGGAGAAAGCAGTGAAGTAAATCCAGAACAGTACTGGAAAACAGTACAACAGTTTATAAAAAAATATATTTAAGGAGAAAAGACATGATAGGAAAACTAGAAACATATGTATTATTATTTACAATTTATGCCGTAATTGGATGGCTTATGGAGGTAACATTAACCTTAATACAGCATCATAAATTTATAAATAGAGGATTTTTAATAGGACCATATTGCCCAATATATGGATTTGGAGGAATTGCAATAACAATTCTACTTGGAAATTTTATGAAAACAATGGAAAGTGTAAGCTTAATAGATAGCATATGGATATCAACAATCGTAATAATGAGTATATGTGGGACATTAGAATATATTACAAGTTATTTAATGGAAAAAATATTTCATGCAAGATGGTGGGATTACCACAGATTTAAGTTCAATATAAATGGAAGGATCTGCCTAGAAACATTAATTCCATTTACAATTATAGGACAAATAATATTAAGATATGGAAATCCACTATTCTTAGGATTAATAGAAAATATAAGTCAGCCATGGCTACATATATTGACAATAGTAATATTAGCAATATTTACTACTGATATATCTATATCATATAATATAATACACTCATTTAAAAAAATATCCAATGAAGCAAAAGACAATACAGAAGAAATCACAAAAAAAGTAAAAGAAATTATAAGCAAAACATGGAGAGGAAGAAGATTGGTATCAGCCTTCCCCAATGTAGATATAGATATAATTAAAGAAAAAATACGAAAAAGAGTAGAAGAAAGCAAAGAAAGAATAGAAAAGAAAAAAAAAGAAATAGAAAAGATAATTGAAGAAAAAACAAAAAGAAAATAAACTTATAGACAAATACAAACAAATAATATATAATTATAACATAAAAACTATAATAGAAAGAGATGAAATAATATGGATTTGATAATCGTAATAGGAATAGTAGTTGCTGTAATACTCATAGTAATATTACAAACATATAATAGCATAATAAAAAAGAAAAAAATAGTAGATCGAGAAAGTGCAACAATTGATGTATATTTAACTCAAAGATTTGATTTGATTCCAAATCTAGTAGAATGTGTTAAAACATACACAAAACATGAAAGCAAGATATTTGAGGAAATAGCAAAGATGAGAACAGAGTATATGAATACAAGAGATTTGAAAAAAGGAGAAATCTTAAATAATGAATGCAACAGATTAGTTGCAACAATAGAAAACTATCCAGAGCTTAAAGCAAGTGAACAATTTCTATTATTACAACAAAAACTAAGTAAAATAGAAAGCCAACTTCAAGCAGCTAGAAGACTATATAATGGAGCGGTAACAACATATAATACAGCAATAACAGTAGTACCAAATAATATTATAGCAAAAATTTTTCACTTTAAAGAAGCAAAATTATTTGAAATAGAAAATCCTGAAGAAAAAGATAATACAAAAATAGAACTGTAATAAAAAGGTGATAAAATGAAGAGCTTTAATGAAATATATGAGCAAATTTACACAGAAAGCAATGAAGAGTTACAAATATTAAAAAGAAACAGAATAATAAAAATATTAATAGCATTAATAATAGGAATATTAACATTACTAGTATTAAATAAAATAATAGATACAGCCATACCATTTGTATTAATAACTATAATGATAATATTAATAACAGGAGTAGTAATAAGTAAAGAAAAATACACACCTACATTTAAGGAAAAAGCTATTAAACCACTTATAAAAAACATAGATATGAATCTAAAATATAACCCTAAAGGAGGAATACCATCAGCAATATATCAAAAAGGTGAATTTGAGAAATATGATAATTACCACTCAGAGGATGAAATAGAAGGAATGTTAGATGGAAAATGTATTTTAAGGATGGCAGAAGTGCTTACAGAAGAAGAAAGCACAGATTCAGAAGGACGCACACAGACATTTACAATTTTTCATGGAATATTTGGAAATATAGAAGCTACAAAAAATATAGGAACAACATTAAAGGTACGCTCAGATAAAGGAAAATTTGGTGGAATTTTTAAAGGAAAAACAAAAATAGACATGGATTCTGCAGAATTTGAAAAATATTTTGATATATATGCAGAAAATAGGATAGTAGCAATGCAGATATTAACAGCAGATGTGATGGAAATGATGATAGATTTCATAAAAACAAGTGAAATAAAATACGAATTAACAATAAAAGAAAATCAAATATACATAAGATTCCACACAGGAAATGTTTTTGAACCTAAGATGTTCAAAGATGCATTAGATTACAACATGCTAAAAAAGTATTATGACATAATTACATTTATATTTAATGTAACAAGAGCCATAAACGAGGCAATAGAGAATACGGAAATATAGAAAAAAACAGGGAAGAGTAAGTATGAAAAAAGATATTGTTAAAATTACTATAAGCTCTATTTTACTCATCATTGCTAATTTTACAACACTAGAGTGGCTACGAATAGGATTGTTTTTTATAAGCTATCTAATAATCAGCTACAAAGTTTTTTTTGAAGTCATAAAAAATATTAAAAAAGAAGAATTTTTTAGTGAAAAATTTCTAATGAGCATATCTACTATAGGTGCCTTTGCAATAGAAAAATATTCAGAAGCAATTGCAGTTATGTTATTTTTCCAAATAGGAGAGATGTTTGAAGAATATGCAGAGGAAAAGTCTAAAAAATCAATAAAAAATTTAATGGATTTGAAACCAGATATGGCAAATGTTAAAATAGGAGCAGAAATTGTATCTGAATCTCCAGAAGACGTAAAAATCGGAGATATTATTCTTGTTAAACCAGGAGAAAGAGTTCCTCTAGATGGTATAGTAATAAATGGAGAAGCTTTAATTGACACATCAGCATTAACAGGAGAACCTATGCCAAGAGCAGTAAAATTTAATTCTGAAATATTAAGTGGAGTAATTAATAAAAATGGACTTTTAGAAATAAAGGTTACAAAAGAGCTTCAAGAATCAACATTAAGTAAAATACTAGATTTAGTAGAAAATGCAGGAGAAAAGAAAGCTCATACGGAAAAATTTATAACAAAATTTGCAAAAATATATACACCTACGGTCATTATATTGGCAATATTTATGCTAGCAGTTCCAACCCTTATATTCAAGCAAGATTTTAATATTTGGATATATAAAGCACTAACCTTTTTACAAGTATCTTGCCCTTGTGCTCTTGTAATATCAGTTCCACTTAGCTTTTTCGGAGGAATAGGAGGTGCTTCAAGGAAAGGAATTCTAATAAAAGGAAGCAATTATTTAGAATTATTATCAAAAACTGATACTATAGTTTTTGATAAAACTGGAACATTAACAAAAGGAAATTTTAAAGTACAGACAATTGAAGCAGTAGACAGTGAAGAAGAATTGCTAAAAGTAGCAGCTTCTGTAGAGAGCTTTTCAAACCATCCAATAGCAATCTCAATAATAGAACGCTATGGAAAAGAAATAGATAAAGCTGACATAAGTGAATATGAAGAGATATCAGGGAATGGAGTTACTGCAACTATTAAAGGAAAGAGGGCTTACTTAGGAAACAAAAAATTAATGTCTAAAATTGGTATATCAATTAAGGAAGAAAATACTGCTTCAACAGTGGTATATGTAGCGATAGATGAAAAGTATGCAGGGAAAATAGAAATAGCAGACGAAATAAAGGAAGATTCAAAATTAGCAATTCAAACTTTAAAAAAACAAGGAATAAAACAAACTGTAATGCTAACAGGAGACAGAACTGCAACAGGTGAAGAAGTAGCTAAAAAACTAAATATTGATAAAGTTTATACAGAGTTGCTACCAGTAGATAAAGTAGAAAAAATGCAAGAGATATTAGACAGAAACAAAGGAAATGTAGCATTTGTAGGAGATGGACTAAATGATGCACCAGTTATAGCCATAGCAGACATAGGTATAGCTATGGGCGGATATGGAGCAGATGCTTCTATAGAAGCTGCAGATGTAGTCATAATGACCGACGAACCATCAAAACTATGTGAAGCAATAAGGTTAGCTAGAAAAACAATAAAAATATCAAAAGAAAACATAGTATTTGCAATAGGAGTAAAAATAATAGTATTAGTTTTAGGCTTTTTAGGTATAGCAACAATGTGGGAGGCAGTATTTGCAGATATAGGAGTAACAGTTTTGGCAACATTAAATTCTATGAGAACATTAAAAAAATAACTAAAAGTTCCTCTGTTGGATATGCAACAGAGGAACTTTTAAATTTCAAATTTTTTACCATTCAAGTAATTTAAAATACCACTATCTGTAGTAAATGAAAAGACTAACTTATATGACATAAGCTCTTGAGTCTTTTTGTTAAATTTTTTATTAATTTCATTTTTACCATATTTCCCATCGCCAATAATAGGAAAACCCATATGGGCAAGATGTGCTCTTATTTGATGAGTTCTACCAGAGTATTCTAAAAGTACTTCTAATGTGGATGTATTATTGACAATATCTGTATCTAAAACTTTATAAGAAGTAATAATTTTTTTGTAACCAGTTTTAGGAATATCAGAAATATACACTCTAGATTTTTTGCTATCTTTAAATAAGTATCCAATTAGGATATCAGAATTCTTTTTAGGAATTCCATATACCAAACATTTATAATATTTTTTAATTTCTTTATTTTTAAATTTCTTTAATAAAATGTCTAAAGTTATTTTATTTTTTGCAAACAAAACCAAACCAGTCGTATTCCTATCTAATCTATGACATGGCTCAACAAAAGCATATTTTTCTTTTAGTAAATATGTCAAGCAATTTTTTGAAGTATCTGAAATTACTTCAATACCACAAGGCTTGTTTACAATTAAAACATTATTATCTTCATAAACAATATTAAAATCAACTTTTCTAAAAAGAAATTCATCCGCTATATAAAGTAAAATTTCATCATTTTCATGAATAGTAACATTTTCTCTAATACGGACGCCATTAATTTTAACATCCTTTTGCCTAAGAGCTTTATTCAACATATTTAACGAAAGCTCTGGGAAAGAATCTAATATAAAAGTATTTAATTTTTTATTATCATATTTATTATTAACAATTAATTTTTCCATAATACATTTGCGTATAATGAACATATAACATTATACAAAACTCCTTTATTTAAGATTTATTTATCAAATTATCCATATTATAAAGCCCAGCAGGTTTATTGATAATGAATTCAGCAGCTTTTAAAGCTCCATTTGCAAAAACTGTCCTTGATGTAACGGTATGCGTTATTTCTAGACTTTCATTATTTCCAAAGAAAAATACTGAATGTTTACCAATTTCAGTACCACCTCTTAGAGAGTGAATTCCAATTTCTTTTTTACTTCTTATAGAATGTTTGGAATGTCTATCAAATTCATAATGCATAGAATTATCAAGAAAATTATTAATTCCTTCAGCAATCATTAAAGCAGTACCACTTGGGGCATCTAACTTTTTATTATGATGTGCTTCAACTATTTCTATATCTGAATCATTAAGCTCTTTTGCAAGTCTTGAAACTAGAGAAATCATAAGATTAGTTTCATAAGACATGTTAGCAGATATAAAAACAGGTATTTTTTTAGAATACCCTTTTATAATATTGAATTGTTTATCAGAAAAACCAGTAGTCGCAATAACAACAGGAACATGCTTTTCCTGAGCATATTTTAACATTGATAATGTTGCTTCAGGAACAGAAAAATCTATAATTACATTTGGAGTGGTTTTAATATCATAAATATTGTTACTCCTATTAACTCCTGCAATGCAAGTAAATTTGTCAGAAGCTTCAATTTGATGTAAAACTACTTGCCCCATTTTCCCACTAATACCATTTATTAATACATTAATCATATTATATCTCATCCTTTATAAATGAAAATTTATATTAACTTATATAGCTAAAGTTCAATTACTACAGTTGTATTAAACCGTAATCTAATAATGCTTTTTTTAACTTTTCCTTTCCAGCATTAGAAATTTCAACTAATGGAAGTCTTGGAATTCCAACGCTATATCCCATCATATTTAAAGCAGCTTTGACAGGAATGGGATTTACTTCGCAAAACAAACTATTTGTGAGACTTAAGGTATTTAATTGTGTCTCAATAGCGTTTTTTATATTACCACTAAAGAAATCTTCAGTCATTTTGTGAACAACACTCGGTATTATGTTTGAAAGTACAGAGATAACTCCTAAACCACCCAAAGAAAGAACAGGTAAAATTTGATCATCATTTCCTGAATATATATGTAAATTATCTTTACAAAGACTAGCAATCTCGACTATTTGAGACAAATTTCCACTAGCTTCCTTTATAGCAACTATATTTTCTATTTTAGAAAGTTCTAAACATGTAGTAGGTAATATATTAAGCCCCGTTCTGCTTGGTACATTATACATAATGATAGGCAATTTAGTAGAATTTGAGATAGCAGTATAGTGTGCAATTAAACCGTGTTTGTGTAGTCTTATTATAATAAGGTGTAACTATTAAGCAGGCATCTACACCTACACTCTCGGCAAACTTTGTCATCTCAATAACAGCTTTTGTACAGTTTCCACCTGTTCCTGCAATAATAGGAACTCGCTTGTTAACAGTTTTAACTGCAAACTCAATTACAGATTTTTTCTCTTCTAAAGACATTGTAGAAGCTTCCCCAGTAGTGCCACAAACTATAATACTATCTATTCCATTAGAAATTTGATTTTCAATTAGCTTTTTGAATTCAGAAAAATTAATACCATTATCTGTAAATGGGGTTATAATAGCTGTACCACAGCCTGTAAAAATAATCTTTTTCATACTATCCTCTATAATAATATTTCATTTGATATATTATATGATATTTTATAAAATAATAGAATAAATATTAGCACTCATACAAAGGATATTTTTCACATAATTTGTGAACTCTATTTTTAACTTCATCAGGATTAATATTTTCAACAACCATATTAATAAGAGCTGCAATTTCCTTCATATCATCTTCTTTAAAACCACGTGTAGTAACAGCAGGAGTACCAATCCTTATACCACTTGTTATAGTAGGTTTTTCAGTATCAAAAGGAACAGAATTCTTATTAACTGTTATACCTACATCATCCAACTTAGTTTCTAATTCTTTACCAGTAATATGTTTATTTCGCAAATCAATTAATATTAAATGATTATCTGTACCGCCAGATACTAAAGTGAATCCTAGTTTTAATAATTCGTCTGCAAGTATATGAGCATTTTTAACAATTTGCTCTTGATATGTTCTGAACTCAGGTCTTAATGCCTCTTTAAAACACACTGCTTTTGCAGCTATTACATGCATTAGTGGACCACCTTGAGTTCCAGGGAATACTGCTTTATCAATAAGGGTACCATATTTTTCTTTACAAAGTATTAAGCCACCTCTAGGACCTCTTAAAGTTTTATGAGTAGTACTTGTAACAACATCAGCATATTCTACAGGATTTGGATGAAGTCCAGTAGCAACTAGTCCCGCAATGTGAGCCATATCTACCATAAAATAGCAACCAATTTTATCCGCAATTTCCCTAAATCTTTTAAAATCTATAATTCGAGAATATGCACTAGCTCCAGCCAAAATAAGCTTTGGTTTATAATCTAAAGCTAGTTTTTCTACTTCATCATAATCAATCTGTCCGGTTTGCTCATTAAGACCATAAGGTATAAAATTGTATAATTTACCAGAAGCATTTACTTTACTTCCGTGAGTCAAATGTCCACCATGAGACAAATTCATACCTAAAACAGTATCACCAGGTTGAAGCAATGCAACGTAAACAGCCATATTAGCTTGTGCACCAGAATGAGGCTGTACATTTGCGTATTCGGCATTAAATAATTTTTTAGCTCTATCTCTAGCCAAATTTTCAACAATATCAACATATTCACAACCACCATAATACCTGTGACCAGGATAACCTTCGGCATATTTATTAGTCATATAACTTCCCATAGCTTCCATCACACTATCAGTAACAAAATTTTCAGAAGCAATAAGCTCAATTTTATTTCTTTGTCTGTTAAGTTCCTTCATTATAGCATCATAAGTTTCAATATCTGCATTTTTTAAGTTTCCAAAACTAGGCATTTTAATATCTACCAACCTTTCTGAAAAAAATTATATAACAAAAGAAGAAGAAAAGTAAATAGAGAAAGTAAAAAATAATGTAATTTATAAAAAATAGAAATCATACAATGTAATAAAAAAGAGGTTTTGAGATATGATTTATATTGCATACATATTTGGCTTTATTGCTGCTATAATTACATTTATATCAACACAAGTAAAAGAAAAGAAAATGTTACTGATTACATATGTTCTATCTTATTTCTTCTTTGCACTTAACTTTCTTCTAGTGGGAGCAACATCAGGAGGTATAACATGCTTAATTGCAGCTGCTCAAATCTTAATTATATCAAACAATAAAAACATAAAAATAAAGTCGATAATTTTAATTTCAATAACAGTATTAATGGGAATTATCACATATAAAAACCTAATAAGCTTTATACCAACAATTTGCAATTTGATTTATATAATAATAATTACTAATGAAAAAATGAAAAAAATCAGAAAAATGATGCTTGTAAGTAGGACATTATGGTGCATATATGATTTTCTTACAGGTGCATATTTAGTATTTTTAACAGATTTCATTTCTGGTCTAGGAATAATTTTTGCAATAGGCAAATATGATATACAAACAGAAGGAGGAGATATAATGGAAGATTTCTTATTTAAAGGATTACCAGTAGTAGTACATGAAGGGAAATATATAATATTTTCATACTATAATGGAAAAATTGTAGCAATTGATGAAAAAGAATTTGATGAAGAGAAAATGACTAAATTTTTAGAAGAACAAAATATGCTAGGAACACCTAAGAAGTGTCCAGGAGATTATAATGACTATGTGGAACTGGTAATATCACTTACAAATGATTGCAATTTGCGTTGCAAGTATTGCTTTGTTGGTGAAAAAAATTTTTGCAAAAAAGTTATTAGTAAAGAAGATATTAATCAAGCATTAATAACAGTAGGAGAGCTTGCAAAAACAAAAAACAAAAAGGAAGTATTCATAACTTTTTTCGGAGGAGAACCAACTTTATATCCAGACTTAATAGAATATTCAATGGAAAAAGCAAAAGAAATACTAAAGGATTATAAAGTATCTTTTGGAATAACTAGTAATGGAGTATTTAATGAAAAAATAAAAGATATGCTAGTGGAAAATAATTTTACAGTAACAATTTCTATGGATGGACTTCCTAAATTTCAAGACAAACAAAGAGTTACTGCTTCAAATGCTGGTACATCATACATAATCGAAAAAACAATAAAAGATTTAGTTTCAAAGGGATTACCGCCAATAATTAGAATGACAATAACGAGACCTATGATTTTTGAATTTAAAGAAACTATAGATTATTTATCAGATTTAGGAGTGAAAATAATACACTTTGAACCAATGACAATAGGTGGTAGAGCTAAAGAAAATGAAGACATTTTAGAAAGACCTGAACCAGAAGAATATGCTGAAAAATTGTCAGAAGCGGTAGATTATGCAAGAAAGAAAGATGTATCAATTATAAGCTCAACAGTAATGAATGCATTATCACCTTCATATATGTTTTGTGATGGAGTAGGAAAAAATAAACTAGCAGTTACGTATGACGGAGTATTTTCATCTTGCTTAGGAGTACAAAACAAAGAACATCCATTAGCAAGTAAATTTATAATAGAAGATACAAACATAGAAAACTGGCTAAATGCAAAATTTGATTCATATGTAGATGATAAAGCAAAAAATACAAAATGTGAAAATTGCTTTGCAAAATATGTGTGTGCAGGAGGATGCCCATCAAGAAACTTTAATAGTACAGGAGATTTTGAAAAAATAGATGATATGCAATGTATACCAACAAAAGTACTATTACGAAAATACATAATAGACCTATATGAAAATTCTGTGTAAATATAGAACTAACCTGGAAGGAGGTGAAATAAGTGGAAGTAAAAGAAATTAAAATAGACAATGGGCTACTTGTAAAAAACATAGAAAGATTTTCAGATGATAAAAAGTCTGTAAAACGTACTTGCCCAGACTAAGATCAAGGAGGCCTTAAAAGCCTCCTTAAAAAATTTTTACTTGACACTATATATCGACAAACTTTGCAAATAAATTGTGATACAATAAAACACATATGGGCTAAGTTAATATAATAAGCCCAAATTAAGGAGGAAAAGATGAGGCTATCTGAATCAGGTATAGGAAAAACAAGACTAGAAAATGTAGATAAGATGTTCCCCGCACAAGACATTTTGGTACAATCTGGTCAAATTGTGCAATATGGTACAGGTATTTATGGCTATAATAATGTACCATTAAAGGTAAAACAAAGAATAGAAACAATAATTAAAGAAGAACTAAATAAGTGTGGATGTGTAGAAATTGAACTCCCAATCCTTCAACCACGCGAAATGTGGAATGCTTCTGGAAGATGGAATAGATATGTAGAGTCAGGAACAATGTTTACAATAAATACAGATAAAGGAGAATATTGTTTGGCTCCAACAGCAGAAGAGGCTGTTGTAGAATTTGCAAAGAAAAAAGTAAAGTCTCATAAAGATTTACCCACGACATTTTTTCAAATAGGAGAAAAATATAGAAATGAGATCAGAACAAGGGGGTTCTTATTAAGAGGAAAAAGTTTTCCAATGATGGATGCATATAGTTTTAACAAAGATGAAAAAGATTTGATGCAATCATATAACAAAATAAAACAAGCATACTTAAATATATTTGAAAAAATGGGATTAGAAGTTATTCCAGTAGTAGCTGATAATGGAGAAATTGGTGGTAAAAAATCTGAAGAGTTTATGGTACTATCAGACATCGGTGAAGACACTATTCTTTATGATGAAAAAACAGGAGTTGCTCTAAACATAGAAGTATTAGAAAAAGAAAACTATAAAGAATACCTAAAAAATGAATATGGAATAGAAGACATAAGTGAACTAAAACCAAAAAAAGCGGTAGAATTAGGACATATTTTTCAATTAGGGAAAAGTTATTCTGAAAATATGAAAGCGAGATATAAAGATAGTGATGGAAAAGAAAAGCCATTTTATATGGGATGTTATGGAATAGGAGTAAGCAGAACTTTAGCAACGATATATGAAAAAAGTATAGTAAAAGATAAAGAAGGAAATCCAATAGGAATATCCTTACCATGTAATTTAGCACCATATTTTATACAGATAATACCAAAAGCTGGAAATTTAGAGAAAGAGAGAGAAGCAGAAGAACTATATAGAGAATTGACTAGCAAAGGAGTGTGCACAATACTAGATGATAGAAAAGATACTACAATAGGCAAAAGCATAAAAGATGCATTAATATTAGGAACTCCATATTTAGCAATATTAGGAGACAAAGTAAAAAGTGGAGAAGTAGAAATAGAAAGTACGAAAACAGGTCAAAAAATAACAATGCCAATGCAAGATCTCTTAGCAGTTAATAACAACAAATGTATAAATAGAGAGGAAGAAGTAAGATAACAAAAACGGTAAAAAAGTTCGATATAAAATTTATTATAAAAAATGAAAAACAAAAAAACAAAAATATATTGTAAAAAAAAATAGAATATAATATAATATTCTTATAAAGAAATTTACAAACAAAAGTAAGGAACATATCAAGAAAAGATTAAAGGAGAATGATAAGTATGAAAGAGAAAAACAAAGGAATAACATTAATAGCATTGATAATAACAATAATTGTAATGCTAATATTAGTAGGAGTAAGTGTAAGAATATTAATAAATAGCAACCTAATAGGAATAGCAGAAAAAACAGAAGAAGAATATAAAACAGCAATAGAAGAAGAAAATAGTGGAAGAGTAACTGTAGAAGGACAAACTTATAATTCAATCGAGGAATATTTAGCAGAAAAAACACATAATTGGCAATATACAGATAATACATTAACAGAATTAAAATGTAAATGCACACAATGTAAGAAAGTGAATGAAACAGGGAGAATTTACAAAATAGGGCAACAGATAAAACTAAAACCAAGTGATGTATTATTAACAGATACAAGTACAGCAACTGGATCTGAGTGGGTAGTATTTGGAAGAGAAGATAGTGACGCAGATGAAAGATATGAAACCTTATTAATAACAACTCTAGCTCCATCAACAACAAAATTAGAATTAGGAGAACTTGGGAATAAAATAAAATGTGCAGATGCATACAATAATGGAATAAAATATATAAAAAGTAAAGTAAAAGAAATATATGGAGTAGAAGCAAGAGCAATGACAATAGAGGATGTAAATAGAACATTAGGCTATACTCCATCAGGTGGAATGTATTATGATGGAAGTCAATGGCAGACAACCGGAAACTTTACAAGAAAACTAAAAGATTTAGGAGATATTTGGACAAATAAAATAAGTAATAGAGAAATGTTTTATACACCAGTTCATCCAGAAGGAATATCAGATAATGGAACAGAATTAGGAGAATATATACTAGATGGATATTTATACACAACGAACAGATCTTTATCAAGACCAGAAGGAACACCAACAATATCAGAAACCACGAGCAGTGTAGCAAAAAATTTAGTTTTTGGAACAAGTAATAGTAATTCTTTTAGTTATTGGTTGGCTTCCTGTGGATGCTATTATCACCCATCGTTTGGGGCTTTGTTCGGTACGGGATATGTGGGGAATGGGTACGCTTTTTCTTGCAGTGGTGCTGGCATATCTTCAAATGGTGCGACTTTAAGCAGGGGGGCGATATCATTTCGAGCTGTAGTTCCTCTAAAATCTGAAATTCCACAGGGAGGAGAAGTACTAGTAAGTCAGGATGCATGGATATAGGAAAAATAATAACATTTATATTATCACAATCTGCCAATAGGGACAGAGATTTTTGGAAACAGAAAAAATTGCCAAAAAACTCTGTCCTCATTGGCACCATTGACAAAAAATGTTTTTTCCTATTTATTTTGTAGGTTTGTCAAACATATGTCACACTATATTAGAGCTATCTTGCTTTGAAATA
>OLNZ01001157.1_pt1 | contig 20197 bp, 16 predicted proteins | sample 1672981 | NCBI WGS metagenome assembly OLNZ01 (sample SAMEA3136743, study PRJEB25190) | human gut metagenome | biome: human gut; feature: human-associated habitat; material: faeces | place: Austria | collected 2013 | reverse complement strand
CCTGTGCCTCAAGAAGTGGAACCCCCGCTGCCTCAAGTGCCTCACGTACTGCGCTGAAATCATCTGGAGCTGTGAGAACCTCATAGCTGTCCTCTTCCTCGTTGAAATCCTCAGCACCTGCATCAAGAGCAGTCATCATCAGCTCATCTGCATCGCCCTCGTATTCTTCCTTATCTACGATGATCTGACCCTTGCGGTCAAACATGAAGGATACGCAGCCATTTGTTCCTACGTTTCCGCTGCCCTTTGTGAAAGCGTTGCGCACATTTGATGCGGTACGGTTACGGTTATCGGTCAGTGTCTCTACAATGATCGCAGTTCCGCTTGGGCCATATCCCTCGTAAGTGATAGACTCGTAGTTTGCAGCATTTGCATCTCCTGCTGCCTTCTTGATGCTGCGGTCAATGGTATCATTTGGCATGTTGTTTGCCTTTGCCTTTGCAACGACATCACGCAACTTGCTGTTGTTTGCCGGATCTGCTCCGCCTTCCTTTACTGCAACTGCGATTTCACGGCCGATACGGGTAAATACTTTTCCCTTTGCGGCATCGTTCTTTTCCTTCTTATGCTTAATATTGGCAAATTTAGAATGTCCTGACATTTTTAACGCTCCTTTGTGACTTAAAACTATATGTTTGTTTAACTAATTTATCTTATCATGTATTTTTCAATCTTGCAAGTATAATTTGAAAGACCCGCTCTATCTATGTACGGGTGATGTCTAAACTGACGCGCAGTGCCTCGTCTATCTGGCGGATCATATCTTCTTCCAGATGACATACTTTTTCGCGAAGGCGCTGTTTGTCTATTGTGCGAAGCTGCTCTAGTAATACAACGGAATCTTTTACGATACTGCAGCAGCGTGAATCAATTACAACATGCGTTGGCAGCTTTGCCTTTGACATGCGTGATGTAATGGCGGCACAAATCACTGTCGGGCTGTGCCTGTTTCCCATATCGTTTTGTATAATAAGTACCGGGCGGACACCACCCTGTTCAGAACCTACCACAGGGCGAAGATCCGCATAATAAATATCACCTCTACGGATTACCATATATGCACACTCCAATTTCTTTCAGGATATTCTAAGTATTTCCATATTGGAATTTCTTATTCATCCTGACAGATGCTGTTATTGTATGGTATGTGCATATATTGATCATCGCAACAATTTAACGCTGTGCTTTGCACTCCCGCATCTTACTCTGATTACATAAAATCACAGTAATCGTCTTCGTTATAATCCTTGCTTCCGACTACTTTGCCGTGGCGGTAATAAACCCTCGGAATACGCTTTCCAAGGTCACACAAAAGTTCATAATTAAAGCTTCCCGCAAGTTCAGAAACTTCCTCGGCGCTCAGCTCATTATCACCGCTTTTTCCAATGACAACTACCTCGTCGCCTTCTTTTGCTTCTGGAATATCACTGATATCTACCATTGTCTGGTCCATACAGATACGGCCCAAAATCGGCGCTTTCTTTCCATGGATTAAAATACTTCCCTTATTTGAAAGTGCTCTTGGATAACCATCTCCATAGCCAATTGGAATCGTGGCTACCACGGTTTCATGATCTGTTACAAATGTTGCTCCATATCCGATTGCTGTTCCTGTAGGAACAGTCTTAATATAGGCAATCTCAGACTTTAGTGTTAGTGCTGGTGTGAGCGATACAATATCCTTTCTGACTTCCTCTGACGGGTAATAGCCGTACAGAGAAATACCAATACGAAACATATTGCCCGGCGCATTTGTCATCCAGATGCCTGCTGCTGAATTAGCACAATGGCAGATTGGAGGACAGCATCCTGCCTCTTTTAAGCTCTCTACTATCTTTTGGAAGCGTTTTTGCTGCTCAATAGCTCCCTGATTTTTGATCATATCAGCAGTTGCCATATGAGTAAAAATACCCTCTGTACAAATATTCTCCTGAGTTGAAAGCCATTTTACAAAAGGAAGTGCATGCTCTGGTGTCATTCCAATGCGGCTCATTCCCGTATCTACCTTTACATGTACATATGCTTTTTTGCCCATCTTTTTTGCCGTCTCAGAAAGAAGCATTATCTTATCTTCCTCAAAACCGGCATAACGAATTTTATGATCAACCAGATCTGCAAAGCGTTCCGGATGAACATAACCGAGCACCAGAATGGGCTTTGCGATGTTATGGCGGCGCAGATTTAATGCTTCGTCAATTGTGGCTACGGCATAGCCCCATACCAGATCATCAATTGTTTTTGCAACTGGGACGGCTCCCAGACCATATCCATCTGTTTTAATAACACCGCAAAGCATTGCCTCTTTTGGAACATTATCTCTAAACGACTCCATATTGGCTCTTATGGCATCCAGATTAACCTCTGCCCAGACTCTGTGATAGTTATGCATATCCTTATACCTTCTTCCTGCTTATTTGTATCAGCACTTTTGATAGCCCATCTGCCAGATCACGCGCGATCATACTGTATGGACTCTTTTCCTTTGCCGCCTCATCACCAGCTGCGCCATGCAGCCAGACACCAAGAACAGCTGCCCTTTCGGCAGACAGCCCCTGTGCGGCAAGCGACGCGATCACGCCGGTCAGTACGTCACCGCTTCCGCCTGTTGCCATACCGCTGTTTCCGGTAAGGTTCAGATATCTGTTTTTTTGTGTTAGAATGACTGTGCGAGCATCCTTGCAGACGCATATACAGCCAAACTTTTTTTGTAATTCTTCTGCAAAATATAGAAGATTTTTAGCTGCCTCTTTCGCAGATGAGTTCATCAAGCGACCAAGCTCACCTGGATGCGGCGTAAGAATCACATTTTCTCCAAGGTATTCTGCCTGATCAATATTTGTTCTCATCGCAAGCAAATTTAAGGCATCTGCATCAATAACAATAGGACAATTTTGTGATCTGTTCCACTCTAAGACCATATCCAAAAGCTTTTTTGCTAAGGTATCGGTTGAAAGTCCTGGTCCAATCACAATAGCTTTTGCCTTTGGAAGTACCTCATTTCGCAGATATGCCAGTTGTTCCTCATCTTTTGAAATTTCAGAAATTTCAGAAATACAATGGAGCACTGCCTCTGGAAGCAGCTGCTGTAAAACAAGACGATTGCATTTGGGTGTGACAATATCAACAAGACCTGCTCCTGTGCGATAGGCAGCAAGTGCCGACAAATATGCGGCTCCTGCCATGCCGCTGCTTCCTGCAATAATCACAACACGACCAAACGTCCCCTTATTGCCCCACAAACAACGGCTGCCAAGCCAGTCTTTTGCATCAGATTTTTCAAGACAATTAAATGGAAATCCGTCTACATGATAAACTGCTTCATTTGGCATACCTATATCGCATATGATTGTCTGATCTGATAATGATGCACCAGGATACAGAAACTGACCTACTTTTCCATAGCCAAATGTGATCTGTACATCTGCCTTAACACATGCACCGAGCATCTGTCCGCTTTTTGCGTCTAAACCAGAGCATATATCAACAGCAACACCATATGCACCGCACTTCTTTTTATGTTCATTCCATTCTTCAATAGCAGCGCGGTAAACTCCACTCACCTTGCGCGACAAGCCAACGCCAAATAGAGCATCCACATACACTTGCGCCGGCACATAAAGATTTGAAAGTGCTGATCTGTATTCTTCTTCATCCTTATCATCTGACTCATAAAAGTATTGCACGGGCAAAATTTCCATTTTGTCTAAAAGTGCTTTTTGATAGAGCCATTCCTTCGTTGCCTTCTCTATTTTTCCAATAGCAGCGATTCTAACAGACCAGCCGTTTTGTGAGAGGATTCTTGCCATTGCCAGTCCATCAGCACCATTATTCCCCATGCCGCACATAATAAAGACGCATCCTGGTTTTTGCACTGACATGATGTGCTGTGCTGCACAAAGCGCTGCACGCTCCATCAAAATCAGGCTTTCCATTCCAAACTCTTTAATTGACCATGTGTCCGCCTGCTTCATCTGCTTTCCTGTCAACAGCTGCTTCATGATTATTCCTCCTGATTACTAAGACGATATGAAATACGCATCAAACTCTCTGACAAATGAACATTTTCTACAACCACATCATCTGGTACACGAAGATCGGTGTGGGCAAAATTCCAGATACCGCGAATGCCGATCTTGATAAGTCTTTTTGCTGCTGCCTCTGCCCCTGCCTTTGGAAGAGTCAGTGCTGCAATCTGAACATCGTTATTTCTGATATAATCTTCCAGATCATCCATTGAATAAACTGGAATACCACGCACAGTCTTTCCCTTTAACTGTGGATTTGTATCAAACATTGCCTTTGCAACAAAACCACGACGCTCAAAATTGGCATAGTTTGCAATCGCCTGACCAAGATTTCCTGCACCGATTATAATTAAATTGTATGTTTTATCAAGCCCCAATATTTTTCCGATTTCATGATAAAGATATTTTACATTATAGCCGTATCCCTGCTGTCCGAAGCCTCCAAAATTATTCAGATCCTGTCTAATCTGTGATGCCGTGATCTGCATTCTTTTGGATAACTCTCCGGAAGAAATTCGCTCTACGCCCTCCTGCATAAGTTCTCCCAGATAACGATAATACCGCGGCAGCCGTTTGATAACAGCTCGGGATATTTCTCTATGCTCCATGATGTCTCCTTTTTTAATCACTTGTAAATTTATTTTATTATCTGCTTTTAAGTTTTAAATTAAATATTGCTTAAAAACAAATGAATGCAGCCTTAAGGGCTGCATTCTGTGCATAACTGCGTACTATTTGTAATCTCTCCACTCCATATCACCTCGGTCAAGACACAATACAAGTGACTCTGCGGTGGCGATGTTTGTCGCCAGAGGGATATTATACATATCACACAACCGTGAAATCTCAGCCAGATTCATACTTTCTGCATCCTGCTCTAAATCAGCACTGTGAAAAAATATAACCAGATCGATATCATTGTTTGCGATCATATTTTGCATCTGCTTCGAGCCTCCCATCTGACCCGGAAGCAAACTGGTCACTTTCATGCCTGTCGCTTTGGCAATGTGGTTTGCTGTCGCATTGGTCGCAATCAGCGTATGCTTCTTAAAAATGCCTTTATACGCAATGCAAAAACTTTCCAGCAGCGTCTTTTTGCTGTTATGAGCGGTAAGTCCAATGTTCATATCTAATCCTTCCTTTCCACATAGCTAAAAGAATTATATCATATTTTTTCAGAAAGTCTATATTTTTTGATGGTTTTGTCAAAAAAGAGCAATTTACACAAAATAACACAACACTTTTTGTAAAACTACATTGTCTGATTTTCCATATTCGACAGTTTTTCAGCCTGATCTGCTGCTGTCAGACTGTCAATCAATTCAAAGAGATCACCATCCATAATGGCATCAAGTTTATAAAGTGTCAGCTTGATTCTGTGATCTGTCACGCGGCTCTGCGGAAAATTATAAGTACGAATTTTCTCAGAACGATCTCCTGTTCCAATCTGGCTTCGTCTGTACTTTGCCTGCTCATCCTGCTTCTTTGCTGTCTCAAGTTCAAACAGCTTAGCACGAAGTACCTTTAATGCCTTATCTTTATTTTTAAGCTGAGACTTTTCGTCCTGACAGGAGATTACGATTCCTGTTGGAATATGAGTCAGACGTACAGCTGAATCTGTCGTATTTACACACTGACCACCATTTCCTGATGCACGGAATACATCAAACTTGCAATCGTTCATATCAATTACAACATCGACATCCTCTGCCTCTGGCATGATTGCAACTGTTGCTGTTGACGTATGGATTCGTCCGCCGCTTTCTGTCTCAGGCACACGCTGAACACGATGCACACCGCTTTCGTATTTAAGTCTGGAATAAGCACCCTGTCCGGAGATCATAAATACAACCTCTTTCATACCGCCAATACCACTCTCATTTACACTGATCAGCTCACTTTTCCAGCGGTTTCTCTCTGCAAATCTGCTGTACATACGAAACAGATCTGCGGCAAAAAGTGCTGCCTCATCTCCGCCTGCACCAGCACGAATCTCAACAAATACGTTTTTCTCATCATTAGGATCTTTTGGAAGAAGCAAAAGCTTTAACTCTTTTTCAAGCTCAGGCATCTGTTTTTTTGCCTCAGCAAGATCTTCCTTTAAAAGCTCGCGCATCTCTTCATCACGCTCTTCCTCTAAAAGCTCCAGATTTTCTTCAATGCTTTTTTTTGTTTTCTTATACTGTGTATAGGTCTCCACCAGAGGGGCAAGCTCGGCCTGCTCCTTCATAAGACGGCGAAATTTTTCCGGATCAGATGTAAGTACCGGATCACCCAGTTCATGAAGAAGCTCCTCAAAGCGGATTAATATATCATCCAAACGGTCAAACATAAATAACTCCTCTTTTCTATTATTCATTCACATTTTCTATTTACGGACGCGGCTTAACGATTGTTTTGTAAATCACATCTCATCCAGCACGCCCCACACCACGCGGTCAAGTCCTGCAAGATCGCGCACAAGAGTTGGCTTTGAAAAACCATTTTCGCGAAACAGCTCTGCCACCGCTTCCCACTGGTTATAGCCAATCTCGACAAAAAGTGCGCCGCCCGGATTTAAATGATCTTTTGCAGTTTCAGTCAGACGCCTGTAAAAGATAAGCCCATCTTTTCCGCCTGATAAAGCAAGAATAGGTTCATTATCCTTTACCTCCGGCTCTAACCCTAAAATTACATCGTCTTCAATGTAAGGTGGGTTTGACACAATCATATCAAATCGCCCTGGCACCTGTTCGAGTAAATCACTCTCGAAAAACTGCACCGATACATGATTGTCTGCTGCATTTTTCTTTGCCACCAAAAGCGCTGCACTTGAAATGTCGGACGCTGTCACCTGTGCAAAATTTCCGTAATGAGCGAGCGACACAGCTATGCAGCCACTTCCCGTGCACACATCAACAAGGCTTGCCCCTGGCTTATCCTTTGCATATGAAAGTACTGTCTCTACAAGCGTCTCTGTATCCTGCCTCGGTATTAAAACAGCAGGGGTTACAGAGAACTCTAACCCCATAAACCCCTGCGTCTTTGTCAGATACTGAAGTGGAATACGCGCTGCGCGCTGTTTTATAAATTCACGATACTGTTTTATCTTCTCTTTCGATTCCACAATTTGTCTGCGATTTAAAAAGAAGAAACTCTTTGTAATCGAAAAGCAGTGCTCCATAAGAAGCCATGCATCAATGTCTGCATCTGGTACATTTGCTTTTGTAAGTGTATCTTTTGCCTCGCTTAAAAGCTGTCCCCACGAAATTATTTCATCATTTGACAATTGATTCTGACTTTGTATTTCTTTCTGTACCTGATTATCTTCCATCAATTAAAGTTTGCCTCCTCATATGCCTTCCAGTCAAATACGGCCTCTACTGCACAGATAGCTACCTCTGCCATCTTTTCATCTGGCTCCTTTGTGGTCAGTCCCTGAAGCATTAAACCTGGCTTACTTAAAAGATTAACAACTGGATTGTCACTGTTTCCGGCAAGACGCAAAAACTCAAAAGAAACGCCGGCGATTACCGGAATCAAAAGAATTCTTGATACCAGACGAAGCCACAATGTCTCCGGACGAATCACCAAAAAGAAAAGAATACTGATAACCATGACAATTAACAAAAAGCTAGTTCCACAGCGCTTATGCTCCTTAGAGCTTTTCATGACATTTTCTACTGTTAATGGCATTCCATGCTCAATACAGTTAATACACTTATGCTCTGCGCCGTGATACATATATGTTCTTTTGATATCTGGCATCAATGAGATCAATCCCACATAGGCAATAAAAATAGCGATTCGAAGCACGCCTTCAAAAAGTGCCATCCAAATGCCATTTCCAAGAAGTGGCTTCATAAGTGTGGATACCCATGTTGGAAATACCATAAAAATCCCCATCGCTAATATGATAGAAATAACCATGGTCAGGTCCATAATTACTTTTTCTACTTTATCGCCAAACTTTTTCTGAAGCCATTTTTCAAAGCGTCCCGGTTCTTCTTCTTCCTCGCCGTCCTCCATAAAAAGGCTTGCAGAATAATTTAAAGATTTCATGCCAAGTACAAGTGAATCCACAAAGCTAAAGATTCCTCTTATAAATGGAAGACGAAACAGCTTACACTTTGATCCCACGCCCTTGTATGTTTCTTTTTTTACTTCAATTTCTCCATTTTCCTTGCGAACAGCCACACTATACTCGCTACCGTTTCGCATCATAATTCCTTCCATGACGGCCTGGCCGCCAATTCCTGATGACTTCATCCGCACTCCTTTGTTTGTCCTTAAACGACAAAAGAGGTTGAGATAAAAATCTCAACCTGCTTCAGTCAACATCATTCACTCTTTAAACCATACTTACGGTTAAACTTATCAATACGTCCGCGTGCGGAAGTTGCCTTCTGCTGGCCAGTGTAGAACGGATGGCACTTAGAACAGATTTCAACGTGGATCTCCTTCTTTGTGGATCCGGTAACGAACTCGTTGCCACAGTTGCAGGTAACCTTTGCCTGATAATATTCTGGATGGATTCCTTCCTTCATGAGCTCACCTCTTCTTCCTTGTGATGGTTCCCAACCATCATCATAGTCATAATAATTTACGCGCACTTGACACTGTACGAACACAGCGCTTATAACGCAACAATAAAATCATAACACAAAACATTCCTCTGTGCAAGTACTTATTTTATTATTTTTATAACAATTTTTTCATGGCAAACTCATAGATTTCTTTGCTTGCTTTTTCCCAATTGTCGCACATTTTTTCAGCCATCTCCTCTGTCGCTGCCGAAAGCTTTAACTCAATTAGCGTATTCTTGCCTTCCTTTACGACACAATCAATCTCAAAATCATTGCTTGCCGTACTCTTATAATAATTGGCCAACACAGAATTTTCTGTTCTAAGCTTAAAATTGTTTTCCTTTAAGAAATCATCCATGTCCTGCTTGACTTCGCCTGTTATTTTATTTTCAAAATAAAAGAGCACCTCTTCGCCCTCTTTTGTCAGCTCGTAGCGTGATGTATTTCTGATTGTTTCCTTGTGAATCAGAGAGGTTCCCAGCAGTTCATTGATCACCATCTGAAAGGTAAAATAGTCTGTATACGATTTACTCACAAAGAACTCAGACATCTGCCCGTTTGACAACGGATAATTCACCTTTTTCAATAAATAAAGTATCATTAGTTTATATAATGTCAATGGTTCTGCCATAATCCAATAGTTCCTTTCTATATATCAGCCCTGCTCTTTTAAAAAGCAGCCTTGGTATATTCCCCGTGTCTTCAATTCATGATGAATACAGTTAAGCACACTGCGCTTTGCCCGGCTCCACAGCGGTGAAATCAGCTGATTTGACGGACCATCTCCTGTCAGCCTGTGAATGACAATATCTGGTGAAAGTGCACCGATGCAGGAAACAACAAGATCCACATATGCTTCCATAGACAATGTCTGAAACTTTCCGGCACTAAATTCATCTGCAAGGTCAGTATTTTCAAGCACATGAAGAAGCTGCAGCTTTATTCCAAAGATCCCTGCATTATTCAGATAACGAATAGTTTCGAGCATTTTTTCCTTATCTTCGCCTGGAAGACCAAGTATCACATGAACGATTACAGGAATCTGTGCATCATTAAGACGCTTTAATGCGTTTTCAAAGCATGTCAAATCATATCCACGTCTAATATAGGCTGCCGTGTCCTCGTGTATTGTCTGAAGTCCCAATTCTACCCACACTGGCTTTCTTTTGGAATATTCACAAAGAAGTGAAACAACATCCTCTCCCACACAGTCTGGTCTTGTCGCAATATCCACCACCGCAACCTTTTCATGTAAAAAAGAAGGTTCATAGACACGTCTTAAATAATCCAAATCTGCATATGTATTTGTAAAAGCCTGATAATATGCAATATACTGCTTTGCATGAAAGGAGCCAAGCTTTTCAATCTGACTGTCGATCTGCTCTTTAATTGACAGCGCTCTGCTGCCTGCAAATTCACCTGAACCGCCTCTGCTGCAGAAAATACATCCGCCGCGCCCGATTGTTCCATCTCTGTTTGGACAAGTAAAACCGGCATCTAACGATGCCTTATATGTCTTTGAACCAAACGTTTGCTTCAGGTAATAATCAAGCGAATAATACGGTTTTTCTCCCCACAGCATCTTTTTCCTCCTTCACACGTGACGCACTATAGAATAATGATATCAATTTTACATACATTCGTCAAGTTTTGGTTTATTTTTTTACTTTACTTTTTGCCATTTCATTCGTATAATGATAGTGCGATGTTTCGCTGCAGCTATGCGAATGCTGCATCATTTCGAAAGGTGAAATTAAAAAAATATTATAATTTGTATTTTGTCTGACAAAAACATGAGAAAGGCATGGTTATTTATGCGTGAAAAATTAAAATCACTTCCGCTCACTGAGCTAAAACAGATTGCGAAAGAAAATCACATTAAGAACGTTTCTACTCTGCGCAAGGCGCAGCTGATTGATGTAATTCTGGAAAAACTTAGCCCGGAACAGGCACAGACGCCGCAAACACAAAATGTTCAAACATCTGATACGGCTTCATCCGACAACGAACTTGTATCGGCATCTTCTGAGACAAATTCCCCTGATACAAAGACAGCTTTATCAGAGACAGATTCTTCACAAATGAGCTCTGCTCCATCTTCTTCTGATGATGTACAGGATTCTTCTGCTGAAAAACTTGCTGATCCAACAGCACAAAGAGAGCGCCGCTCCTATGCTGCTTCTGCAGCTTCCTATGCTGCCGCAAGAAATAATTTTTACAGCAGGAATAATTCCTATTCCTCCTCTTCCTTTAAGGATCTTCGCCAGTCAAACGCCCACACGGTTCATCCGCGTAAGCCACGTGTACGAAACGGTCGCCCTGATTCTAACTGGCGCGAGGATTCTGTAAACCGCTTCGATACTACAAGAAATGATTCCCAAGGACGCTTTGATAATACAAGAATAGATTCTACAAGCCGCTTTGATAATACAAGAATGGATTCCTCAAATCGCTTTGATTCTACGAGAAATGATGTTCAAAATCGTTTTGATAATACAAGAAATGATTCCCAGGGACGTTTTGATAATTCCGGAAGAGATTTTTCAGGCCGCAGTGATTTTTCAGTCAGAAATGACTACTCAAACCGCTATGATTCCAGAAATGATTATCAGAACCGCTATAACAATTCTTCAAGAGATTATACAAACCGCTACGATAATTATAGAAATGATTTCCAGAACCGTTTTGATTCCAGAAATGACTATCAAAACCGTACCGACTTTAATCGAAATGACAGAAATGATGCTATGAACAGAAACGATATGACAAACCGTACCGATGCTGTCAATCGCTTTGATTCAAGAACAGAGCTTTCCAGTCAGAATCGTTTTGATTCAAGAGATACATCTGCTCAATATTCTAATCGTTTTGATAACGCAATGCGTGATGATTTTGCAAACCGCTTTGATAATGATGGTGCTCTTCCAGAAGGATGCCAGCCGGCATGCGGTATTCTTGAGGTTTTACAGGAAGGCTTTGGTTTCCTTCGCTCTGCAAACTTCTTAACTGGTCAGCAGGACGTATATGTTGCGCCGTCTCAGATTCGTCGTTTTGGCCTTAGAACAGGTGATATGGTAGATGGTTTCCAAAAAGCAAATCCAGATGATAATAAATATGATGCTTTGATTCGCATCAATACAATCAATGGTGTTAATCCTGAGCTTTGCTCACACCGCCCGAATTTTGAAAAGCTTACTCCTGTTTTCCCTAACAGTCGTCTGTCTATGGAGGTTGAAGGCGGCTCCACTGCTCTTCGCATTGTTGATCTGATCAGCCCTATTGGAAAAGGACAACGCGGTATGATCGTCTCCCCGCCAAAAGCTGGAAAGACAACGCTTTTAAAGGAGATTGCAAATGCTGTTACACACAATTATCCTGATATGCATCTTATCATCCTTCTTATTGATGAGCGCCCAGAGGAGGTTACAGATATCCGTGAATCCATTCAGGGAGAGCATGTTGAGGTAATTTATTCTACATTTGATGAAACACCTGAACATCACAAGCAGGTTGCTGAGATGGTTCTTGAGCGTGCGAAGCGTCTTGTTGAGCATAAGCAGGATGTTATGGTTTTATTAGACAGCCTGACTCGTCTGGCTCGTGCATATAATCTTACCGTGACTCCAAGCGGACGCACTCTTTCTGGAGGACTTGATCCGGCTGCACTTCATATGCCAAAGAAGTTTTTCGGCGCTGCCAGAAATATGCGTGAGGGCGGCAGTCTTACTATCCTTGCCACTGCACTTGTTGACACTGGAAGCCGTCTTGATGATATGGTATTTGAGGAATTTAAGGGAACTGGAAACATGGAGCTTGTATTAGACAGAAAGCTGTCTGAGCGCCGTATCTTCCCGGCAATTGATATTACCCGTTCTGGAACAAGACGTGAAGATCTGCTTCTGACACCAGATGAACTTACAGCTGTTTCCACTATCCGCAAAAGCATAAGCGGACTAAAGAATGATGATGCAATTGAACAAATTTTAAATCATTTTGTACACACAAAAAATAACGCTGAATTTATTGAAACACTTCCAAAGGTAAGACCATAATTATAGTAAATCTAAAAAAAGCAGTCATCAATATCAAAACTGATGACTGCTTTTTTATTATAACTATTCAACTGCTCGCTCAATTGCCCATAACACATCTGACAGCTCTTTGGCTGATACCTGTCCCGGTGCACTGGCTTTTCCCATGCTTCCAAAACTCATTACACTGCCAAATAAGCCGCCGCAAAGCCTGCTCACACATCCTGTGCGCCCCATTGACATTGTAATTAAAAGTGTCTCTGGATGATTCTCCTTCATAGTTCCTGTCGCCAAAAGAAGCGCTGCCACATCTGCAAGAGACTGAGGCATCACTGCTATTTTGCAGACATCTGCGCCGTAGCCTGCCATCTGCTCCATTGTTGTAATAAGATTTGAAGCTTCCGGTGTCTTTTTAAAATCGTGCTGTGATACAATCACACCGATACCCTTCTGGTGTGCATGTTTTATCAATTCCTGTACACATGCCATTCCCTGACTAAGCTCAACATCAAGAAGGTCAACCACATTGCTTTCTATACTATTACTTTCTATTATTTCATCAAGAAGTGCCTGGTAAGCTGTGGGAGTAATATCCCTTTCACCTCCCTCTCGTCTGCTTCGAAATGTTACTAAAAGCGGCTTTCCCTGCAGATTCTTACGAATTTTTTTTGCAAGCGCATTTCTCTTTCTTGGTTGAAACACGTCCTGATACCAATCGATACGCCACTCGGCAATATCTGCCACACTGCTTTTTCCAATGCGCACAGACTCTTCTAAAATCTCATTTTCTGTTTCATAAGCAATTGGTACACAGATTCGCACCTTTCCATCCTCAAGTGTTGTATTTCCTGCTCTCAGAACACTCATGCAAGCAATGCCTCCAATCTGCTTCTGATTGCACTAAGAAATTCCTCACTAGTTACTGTCTGTGCATTTGAAAGCGTTGTGATGGCAGACAAATCCTTTGTCATAATGCCAGACTCGATTGTATCAATAGTTGCCTGCTCTAACTTGTCTGCGTAATCACACAGCTTCTCTAAGCCGTCCATCTCGCCTCTTTTTCTGAATGCACCGCTCCATGCAAAAATTGTTGCAACTGGGTTAGTGGAAGTCTTCTTTCCTTCCTTATACTGATAGTAATGTCTCTGTACTGTTCCATGAGCAGCTTCATACTCGTAGCAGCCATTCGGAGATACTAAAACAGATGTCATCATTGCCAGAGAACCAAATGCTGTTGCTACCATATCACTCATAACATCACCATCATAGTTCTTGCAAGCCCAGATATATCCGCCCTCAGAACGAATTACTCTTGCAACAGCATCATCGATCAATGTATAGAAATACTCAATACCAGCCTTCTCAAATGCTTCCTTATAATCGCGATCATAGATCTCCTGGAAAATATCCTTAAAGGTGTGATCATACTTTTTGGAAATGGTATCTTTTGTCGCAAACCACAGATCCTGCTTTGTATCAAGCGCATATCTAAAGCAGCAATGTGCAAAATTCTCAATGGAAGCAACGACATTGTGCTGTCCCTGAATGATACCTGCTCCTGTAAAGTTGTGGATCAGCTCTCTTGTCTCCTCACCAGCTTCGTTTGTGTAAACAAGCTCTGTCTTTCCCGGTCCCGGAATCTTCATCTCAGTTGCCTTGTAGACATCACCATACGCATGTCTTGCAATTGTGATTGGCTTCTTCCAATTTTTTACAAGCGGTTCTACGCCTTTTACAAGAATCGGTGCACGAAATACAGTTCCATCTAAAATAGCACGAATAGTTCCATTTGGACTTTTCCACATCTCATGCAGGTTATACTCTGTCATTCTTGCCGCATTTGGAGTGATCGTTGCGCACTTAACGGCAACACCGTACTTCTTTGTCGCATTCGCACTGTCAATCGTTACCTGATCACGTGTCTGGTCACGGTATTCAAGTCCCAAATCATAATATTCTGTTTTCAAATCAACAAACGGAAGAATCAGCTCGTCCTTAATCATCTTCCAGAGAACTCTGGTCATCTCATCTCCGTCCATCTCTACTAATGGAGTTGTCATTGCTATTTTTGTCATAATTTTCCTCCTCCTGCAGCTTCGAATGCTGACATATCTTCATGTGAAAACATTCACTTTGATAGTTTACCATGTTATTGTATCAAATGCAATCCCCTGATAAAAAAACAAAAGAATCTCCTTCCACGTTTTTCCCTGCTCTAATAGTTGGTACGCACAATTTTGTGATAACCCAATACCATGTCCATTTCCGCCGCCACAAATCACATAGCCTGTCATCTTATCCTGATTCATCACTGGAATCAGACAAAAAAAAGCACTTGGAAGGTAATTTCCTTCGCTTAGCGATACTGTTTCCTCTGATTTATTTTGATATGTACGATTAGGTTCACTTAAAAGCTTTCTCATAACAAGCTCTCCTGTCACCAAGACACTTCCTTTTTCGTATTTAAGCTTAAGCCCTGATGCCATGCCGCCGGCGAAACGACCCGTCACCTGCACAGATGTTAATGTTGAGCCGATGATCTTTTCTAAGCTTTCTCCTTCTGCCTTGATACATTCGCTTTGACTGGCGCTAAGCGCTGGAAGACGTTTTAAAAACAGCTCCTGCATTACATCAAGAGGAATCTCACAGCGCCACCTGTACCATGCCATATTTGACTCTAATCCAGCTGCATTCTGATCCTGTAAAAATGCACTGACTGTCGCCTCATCCGTCATATCGCGATCTGGCTCTCCTGTTAAATTAAGTGATTTCAGATAAGGAAGCGTCTGATTTCCAGACCAGGCAAGATTATCTGAAGTATAGCCGCATGATGTTGAAAAATAATATGGCACGATTGGCGCACCGTCACGCGTCATTATCACGCCCGATGTGAGCTTTGCTCCCTGCGCTGAAATCTCCTGATAGCCTGCACTGTTATACACCTGATAATCTACAGAATCATCTGCAAATGAGCCATAATTATCAATCGTTTTTTGGTGAAGAATACGTTCATATGCATATGTACGTGCACATACAGCCTGCAGCTTAGCTGCTTCTAATCCATAGGAAACAGGCATCTCGCTTGGTACTACCTTTGAAACATAATCCTCAAGCGGCAGTTCATTTACAATCACAATGCCCTGTTCACTAAGATATAAATCAAGAACACCTTCATATTCATGGCTGATGCCGCGCCTTAAAATACTGTCAATTATAACGAAGCCGCCCTCCGATGCCACACGAATCGATCCTTCCTGAAAAAACGGATGCTCCGGTGTAATCGTAACAGTCTGTCCGCCGGTAAAAATCTGCTCCTTTGTGCCAGACTGTATATGAAATGTATCTGGACATGTTATGATTACCTTGGCATGCTCAAATGAGGTGTTGTCTGAATTTTTCAGCTTAACGCGCATAGAGGGCATCGAAGCTACAGCTTCCTCAACTGGTTTTGTTTCTTCCTGATTTTGAGTCGCTGTTTTTTCATTTTCCTGTATATCAGACGTTGTTTCTTCTTGTGTCTCTGACAAAACACTTTGTTTATTTGCCGTCTGGATTTGTGTTTCATTCCAAATAGCATTTTTCCACAACACAAAAGCTGCGATCAAGATCTCTGCCGTTGCAATAGCCAGGCAGACGATATGGATACGCCTCACGCGGAAATTTTTCATGCTGACACCCCTGCCGCCTGTTTTTAATGTTTACACAAGAAAAGAAAGAAGGCACTACTGCAGAATATTCTGCTGTAATGCCTTCGTACGTTATAATTTTATCTTTTGTACTATCCCAGAGTGCCGTCCCTGCCCATTTGACGCCTAGCTAATGCTAGGTGGGCAACCGCAATCAAACTTCTGCCTTCCACTGCACAACGGAGGCCTGACATCTGCCTGACAATATAGGAATCCCGTATTAAGTCATGTAGGTTCAAATAAAAGCAAGACTTCGTACACCCCAGGATCTATTGTTAGTATAACATATTTTACAGAAAAATCAAGTAATCATTACATTTTTTTCTGTTCTTATTCTTCATCCCAGTCATCTTCTAGAATTTCATCGCCCCAGTCATCCTCGTCGGAATATTCTTCGTACTTGTCGTAGTCATCATATGCTTCTTCCTGATACTCGTCTTCGTACTCTTGCAAAGTTTCTTCACCGCTTTCATCAACAAAGCCTTCGTCTTCTGCATTTTCATGCTCTGGATCATTGTCCCATTCGGCTTCCTCAATTTCCTGTGGCTCCCATACAGTGTGTGTATCCTGTACTGGCACTGCTTCTTCTTTTGACTCTTCTTTTGCTTCCTCTATCGGACGTTTATTCTTAGCTGCCTTCTTTCGTGCTTCCTGCTCTTTTGCACTCTGCTTTACGTGTTCCTTCGCTGTCTTTTGTGCACGCTGCACTTTTTCCTGTGCAGATATAGGCGTTGGAACAATTGCTTTTTCTTCGTCGTTTCCGGCTTCCTGCTCATACACATCATCATCATCGTCTTTGTTTCGTCTTCTGATTAATGTAACTGCAAGAATAGCAACAACAATTGCAATCGCAAAGATAACACCAATGATGACCATTGTTAAATTATTAATAGTCAGCTGATAACGGTATGTCTGCTGGGGAATGGTCGGGCCTGCTGCTACAGTTGTTACCTGCTGATTCTGTGCGTTAGTCTCTGCTTCATTACTTTCATTTTCCTGTGCCTGTGATTCAGGCTGCGTGGCTTCGACAGCCTCTTCACTGCTTGTCACCTCTGCCTCATCTGACTCCTGTGAAGTCAGAACAGGTGCTGCAGACTTCTGATCATCTGTCAGTGTATTTACAACTTCGTATGTTCCTACAGGTGTGCCATCCTGGAAAATAAGATACTGTGAAGAGACATAACCAACACCATTTGGTGTCTCAACCTGACTCCAGTTTCCAAATGTTCCAATGCGGTGAACTGCATCGCCTGGCATTAAAGAAGCAATTCTTGGTGCTGATGTGCTTGGATACTGACGCACATTTAATCCGGAAGCCAGATCATTTTGAGCCATTACAGAGTCATCTGCCGCTGCATATACTTCCTGCTCGTTTCCCTGCACCTTTAAAAATGCATGGTCTAATAATGTCTCTGTATCACTGTAGAAATTATCATTATCTGATTTCATGATTACACAGATAAGATCCATGCCATCACGGTATGCTGCTGTAACTAATGTACGTCCTGCATTTGCAGTATGTCCTGTTTTTCCTGCATACACACCTTCATATGGACGTGCACCATTAATCAGCTGATTTGTGCTGGTACAATTTCTCTCACCATACTTGTTTGTTGCCGGAATCGTGTAGGCTGCTGTTGAATCAACATAGCGAAATACATCATTTTTCAATGCTGCATCAAAAATAATCGCCATATCGTGAGCTGTTGTGTAATGATCATCATCATCTAGTCCATGCGCATTCATGTAATGTGTATTGACTGCACCAAGCTCTTGTGCCTTCTCATTCATCATCTCAACAAATGCGTCAATGGAGCCTGCCGTATAAACTGCCAGCGCGCTCGCACACTCATTTGCGGAATTAAGCATAAGGCCAAACAGCGCATCACGCACTGTCATCTCCTCGTCCAATATTGCCACTGGATTTAATGTAGAGCTGTTGCTGCTGATAGAATCCATAACCTCACTGTTAAATACAACAGTATCGTCAAGATCAGTACAATGCTCAAGTGTGACAAGTGCCGTCATAATTTTCGTGATACTTGCCGGGTAGTAACGGTCATCCATATTTTTGGAATATACAATGGAGCCGTCCTTTCTGTTAATTACACAGTATGCCTCCGCCTTGACATCAGGACCATCCTGCTGTGCAAATACGGATACGACAGACAGCATGCAAAGACATACTGCTACTAGTACTGCCGTTATTCTTTTCATTGTTTGCTTCATAATACGTAACCTTTCTTACGCCTTCCATTTTTCATTTTCTGTTGGTCATTATACATTATTTGTTTGTATTATGCAAGCACTATTCAAGTAAATGACTTATATCAAGCTGTCCCCACCCCTGATGACTGCGCGGCAAACCTAGATTTTTCGCACTTTTCCAAAGCTTTAGCTTCACATTTGTATTTGTCATTTTGGGATAACGTTCCAATAAAAGAGCTGCTGCACCAGATACCATAGGCGTAGACATGCTTGTTCCGCTCTTTACTGTATAAGGGCGGTCATCTTCCCCCTTCATTGCATTTGTTGCCACAATATTTGTTCCAGGTGCTACGATCTCTGGCTTACAAATACAGGCAATTGTCGGTCCTCTTCCTGAATAATTATGGTAGAATCTTCCACCCTCATCAATCATTTCCTTATCATCGCAGGAACCAACAGTGATAATTTTTCTGCTTATTCCCGGCGATGTAATATTATGCTGCTGCATACCCTCGTTGCCTGCCGCTGAACAAATCACAAGACCACTATCCCAAAGCGATTCAACAGCCTGGACAAGCTGCGAATTTTCCTTTTGTTTTTTGACTGAACCTACTGAGATATTTACAATTTGTATACCAAGGCGTTTCCCATTTTCTTTAAGCCAGCGAATGCCTTCCAGCATAGCAGACAGCCTTCCTTTTCCGTGAGCATCAAGAACACGTACAGACACAATGAAAGCCTGCGGTGCAATTCCCTGAATATGACCTCCAGAAAGCGTGCCGTCACCTGCGATAATGCCTGCAACATGGGAAGAAGGAAATGGTGTGATCGCAGTTATTTTTACGAAATGCCTACTCGGTGAAGCGCCTGTGTTTTTTCTCCTGTACAAAAAAGAACATTTCCTCTGATATAATCGGTTCATGGACATGTGCTATCCTAATCCACTCTTCTGGCGGAATCTGTATCCTCGCTTGATTTTTGTAGCTGACTGTCCTTGTCTTTCCCTGCACTATTTTCCCGGTGTAACACTCGTTTGCTAAAATCCGGTAAATGCTTCTGCTGCTCCATCCTGCTTTAGCATCTGGAGATGGATATGCTTTTTGCTGACAGTGCTTCACAAGCTCTTTGACTGATGTGCCAGCCGCATACGCCTCGAATAGTTCTCTTACAATTGATGCCTCTGGTTCTTTTAATATCAGCTTATGTGGATTCTCTGGTGACTTTTGATAGCCAAATGGAGCGCTGCTTCCAATAAACTCACCGCTAAGCACCTTCTGATGCAAGATTTCCCGCACATTTTCAGAAATCTCCTGACAATACCACTCGTTTACAAGAGCATATATCTGTCTCGTCTTTTTTCCACTTCGACGCACTGCAATATTATTAATTTTGCCTGTATCTACACCGTCCGTCACACCAATAAAACGAATATTAAGATGCGGCAGCTCCCGATGAAGGTACTGCTCAATATGTAAAAAATTCCGTGAAAAGCGTGACTGATTCTTTGCCAGAATCACATCAAAATGGCCTTTTCTGGCATCTTCCATCATCTTAGCAAAGCCTGGGCGCATATCTGTTAAACCAGATATTGCTTCATCTGTATATTCTTTTACAATAGAAAAACCATGATCATTTGCATACTTCCTTAAAAGAGCCCTCTGATTCTCAATGCTCTCCTGTTT
>OLNZ01001154.1_pt1 | contig 20246 bp, 16 predicted proteins | sample 1672981 | NCBI WGS metagenome assembly OLNZ01 (sample SAMEA3136743, study PRJEB25190) | human gut metagenome | biome: human gut; feature: human-associated habitat; material: faeces | place: Austria | collected 2013 | reverse complement strand
AACGAACTAACCCGGAAAGGACGGAAAACCAATGACAAAAAAGTGGGACAGAGTGCTGATTTTCGGATTGCTGCTGGCGGTGATCCTCAGCATGGCGGCGGGCTTTGATAATGAATGTGAGACGGTGCGGGAGAATGTACTGCGGCTGCACATCCTGGCCAACAGTGACAGCGAGGAGGACCAGGCGCTGAAGCTGCGGGTGCGGGATGCCATCCTGCGGGAAACGGCGGAGGACTTTGCGAAAAGTGAAAGCCAAATAGAAACGATGGCGCGGGCAGAGGAGCTGTTGCCCAAAATGAAAGCGGTGGCGGAGGAGGCTCTGGCGCAGGCCGGCAGTACCGACGCTGTACGGGTGGCGCTGGTGAATATGTATTTTGAAACCAGGGAGTATGATGGCACCATTCTGCCGGCGGGGTACTATGACGCGGTGCGCATTGAGCTGGGAGCGGCAGAGGGCCACAACTGGTGGTGTGTGCTGTTCCCACAGCTGTGCATTGGCACAGCTGCGGAAGGCCCTGAGCTGGAGCAGATAGAAAAGCTGGCGGAAGGTCCGGAATACCGGCTTTCCTTTGCGCTGGTGGAGTGGCTGGAACGCCTGCTGGCGGCAGGGAAGGAAACAGCAATATCATAATTTAACACACAATAGAGCGATGGAACATGAAAAAGGACCCGAAGCGGCAGAGATGTCGGCTTTGGGTCCTTTGCTTTGTGTAATGGTTATGTTTTTCTTGCTGCGTGGTTAAAAAGCGCAGCTTTTTAGTCCAAAGTATCACATTAAGTGGCAGTATTATGGTAAGGAGAGGGATGTGTGGAGGGGGAACCACAGCAGCGCCCTCCGCACATTTCATTAGGGCACAGACCAACCCTTTGCGCAGGCTTTCTGTTCCCCTTGGCACCAAATAAAAAAGACGCCCAAAGATTTTTGCGCAGGCTTATCCCCTACGGAGGGAAAGAAAGTGTGAAAGAAAACCGTCAGGGCTGTCTTTCGCGTTCGATCAGGGCAGGGGGTATTAGATCTGTAATAAAGGAGACGCTCCCCGGCCGACCAACAAAAAAGGACGCCAAAAAGGCGTCCTTTTTTGTTGTCATGCCATATCAGAATAGATTTCCCGTCTTCCGCAAGAAGAATTACTTGCTTCTTCATCGAATAACAATTGGAGCATATGCGATGCTTCCTTTCCGGCGGGCAACTGCATACAATAGTCTTATTGCTTAAAAGGAGATAAGACTATTCACTACAACTGCATCGGCGCTTTTGATGTGCCGGATCGCCGGAAGATTCCGGAGGCCGACATTATCATGGAAACAAGAAAAGGCGTAGCACTCAGCTACGCCCCGGAACAGGTTGCAGTATGAACTTTTCAGGAGATAAAAAAGCAGAGTGTCCATTACAGGATACTCAGATCCTATAAGGACACTCTGCATGTAATAGCGAAACACTATAGATATCACACCATTACATCCGCATATTCTTCGTATAGGCATATAAAACGCTTATATTTTCCAAATTTCATTGCCGCTAAGCAGAAAACCGTATAGGATTCTTTTTTCGGTCTCACTTGCCTCTTCCGATTTAATTCGGTTTTGAATTATCGGTATGATAGCATCTTTGTGGGCAATAAAACAACTCATGTACTTTTCATGACGAGCAAAGTTTTCCCACATATAATTGGAAAAGTCTACTTGAGAGTAGTCAAAACTCTCCGAATCTAATAGGAACTGCAAATGCGGTCTTCCCTTAGACAGTTCTTTTAAAGCACTTATATCAGATATCATATCGTTTATATAGAGAAGATAGACGCATTCCAATCTACTCTCAACCGGATCGGGGTATGAGTGCACACCTGTGACTTCTTTTCTGCTAAGCTCTATTACTCCATTTAGAAATTCCTTGATTGAATTCTGATCTGGGGTCAACCATCCAGAGAATATAAAGTCGTAGATTGCCTCTATTGGCAGTTGTGCAAAGTTATCGGATAAAATGTATTTATACTTCTGTTGAACCGTATCACCGGTAATCTGCTGATAAAACAACCTCAATAATATGACTTTCTTATGGAAGTCCTCTGTAGTATCAATGATAGCCTGAATCTTATCTGTAGTTGCCTCATCCTTTGATATGAATTGCTCAATGAGATGACGAAGACTGTTGAAATGCACATTCACCGCATACTCAAAGAATTTTTCTCCGCCCACTATTTGATGAACAAACTCAAAATTATGGGGAAATGCTAATAAGCTGCAAAGCTTTGAAAGCTCTCTCAAGCTTTGCCTAAAGTCCGGCCAACCTATAGAAAAGAAGATTGGAGCAATAATCTTATCACTGAGTAACGCTTCTACCGATGCTGCAATTATCTCTTTGCTATTCTCATCTAAGACAACCAAGTTCAGTAATAGTACTATATTGGAAAGCGCAGAAAACGACGATTGCAATAATCCATAAGTCTTTGCAGTCACAATAGAATGACAAAGATTCTTAAAGCACTCTGCAAGGAATGTAACTTCCTGTACGCCCGTATTCAATTGTTTTACATTATATGACCTTACAAGCGCACTCAAATCTTTTGTCGAAATAAACTTTGCCATAATATCCAGATCAATGTATTCTACGGCATACTTTTCGTTTGCAAATTCCATATCTCCAAAAAGAGTAGTTTTTGGGGCCGCATCACTATTTGCGCATATTATGGCTTCGATATATGGTTTGAAAAAATCTTTTAAATCTCTAAAGCCTTGATACAGAATGTGGTTGTTATAGTAAAAAAAGTATTGTGTTATAGCAAGCCGTTTTATTTCATAAAGCCTTGCACACGATGTTCCGCCAAAATGAATGGTATTTCTGTCCCCAACATCTTTCTTTAGCTTTTCTAAGGCTTCGTACATCGAAAGTCTCTTTTTAGTATTACCACTATAAATGTCAAGATATCCAGAGAACACCTCTCTTTCCTTGCTTGCAGCGATATTTTGAACAAATTGTTTGACTTTGGCAGAATCAAAGCCCCCAAAGTATGTCTGGATTGCCTCAAGTACAGCGGAATTATGCAGATAAGCAACTTTCTGGTCTATAGGGAACCCAGAGCAGTCTATTTCTTCGTGGAATTCTAATATTTCACTAAAACCATCCACAATGCTTTTGTAAAAAAGCATTTCATTTGCTTCTAAATCTATATGCTCGCTGTTGAGCAATGCTTTGATCTCATCATATTTATTCAGAATATAGAGATTAAAAATTTCACTTTTCAGCAAAGCGTTATCAGACAGCTCTCCTATACGAAAGCGCATGACTTTATGCTCGTGAATGCACTGTATGGATACGATTCCAGCATTTAGAAAAAGTTGTCTTAAATCAGTTGCACCTTCGTCCCCAGACTCCATAAATGCTATTAATCTTGCATAATCGTTTTCAGAAAAAAGACGTAATTTCCGGTCCGTAACCTCATATCTTTTCACGTAAAGCAGCTTTAGAATTTGCTCATAGCTGACAAAGCTGAAACGAGACATAAATTTTACGGCATTTTCTATTGTAGATAAATTCTCCTCTAATGCAGGATTGGCAATCACACGCAGAAAACTATATAGACGCTTTCCAATTTCATTGGATAGATCCGCTGGGATCTCCTGAATCAGCGGCATGGAGTTAATATTGATTACTTCGATATTATTGCTACTAAAATAAGAAAGCTGAGTATCATCAACAATCTCCTGATCCAGAATCAGGTAGCCAACTCTTCTGTCCACATCAAATGCTCCGTTTTGTGAACGCATATAGTTTAGCCAACTGAGAATAAGCTTGATGTTATAATCATTTAACGAATATCCCAAAAACAACACAATATGGTCCGTCAGCAACGATTTGATGAAGAGTTCAATTAATACGTGTTTTTGCGAATAGTCTAAGTAGTCTTGCTCTTTTAGAACAATGCTGGAAGCATCGGAAAGATCCCCGTGCATTTTAATGATGTACTTTCCTTTGTCCGCATTCAGCAAATCCTTATCGTAAACAATCACCTGATATTGCTCACAAAATATATTTTTCGAGGATTCAAGCAACTGGTCATAATTCGTGGTGATAATATGTGCCGGATTGATATCAAAAATCGCTGACGACAAAGGTGCATCTGCCGTCACAGCGGGAATGCTTTCGTTTAATATACGATAGTATAATTCTTGATCCTTGTTAAACACATGCTGCGGTACCTTTAGAAGTTCATCTGTCGAAAAATCATCTTTCAATAAGCAGGTGTTTTCACAGCTTTCTAATCTATGTCTGCAAGTATCACACCTCGAATAATCAATCGCCTTTGCCATATTTTGAATCAAGGCATTCCAACTGGGCATTCCGTCTACATTGCAAGACACTCCCGCACCTACAAAAATAACCAGTTTTCCTTGCTCGGCTTTTTCTCTGAACATGCTGATATAGTTGAGCAGTTCATCGTTGCCCATAAACACATTCACCTTCTTTATCTATGTGGTGTAGTAAGAAAAATGTTTGATATGTTTTATTATACTGCAAGCTATTGCTCTTGGCAACGCTTTGCTACAATAGTCTCAACACTTATGAACTGAGTGCTTTTTTGAAGCAATATGAGTATACGGTTAAGCATATCTTTGATTAAGGGGTTGCATAGGTTAGTGCAACATGTAGCTAAAGCTCGTAAATATGAGGATGTATTAGTTGCATAATATGTGGGAATTATTCTGTGCAAAGGCTGAATATTATGGACAAACTGACGAAAGGTGTGCTATAATTATGAAAAAGAAATTCTGGGAGGGAAAGGCTATGGATACGAGTGAAATGAAAGCCGTTCTTGATGCGGACTTTGAGAATTTGCTGCGAAAATTACAAGTTTATGATGAAGTTGTGAATGGAGTGGCAGTTTGCGAATTTTGCAAGACCCCAGTTACTCTTTCAAATATTTCTATGGTCTTTCCAAAAGATGGGCGAGTATGCTTCTGCTGCGATAAAAAAGAATGTACCGATGAACTACTAAAACAAAGAAGGATTTGCGAATGAACACGACTGGCGCAACTGTTTGGGATTTCCTAATTTCAATGCGCGTTCCTATTTGGATAGTATTGATCATTATTATCCTTGTGTTTTGTATTTCAAATGCAGACAAGCTTTTAGCGTTGAGTGGCGCTATTGCAGGGCTTTTTAGAAACATATCAACGAGAGCAAATAAGAAGTATATTTCAGCAGGTATCCGCAGTAGTGTTATTTCTGCCTCAAAGAAAATCGGGTTAAATGAAACTGGGATTTTGCCATCTGACCTAAAGATTAAATGGGCAGATAATGACGATGTAAAATCCTTTTTCGATGATGACTGCGTAGTTGTAAGAATTAGAAATTCTGTCAATCCCAATGAGAATTATGTAAATATCATATATCAATTTGTATCGAGTGGTTTGCTGAAAAATCAAAAGCACTACTTTGATTCGAAGATAATGGGAGCTTCCGCTCTATTGGTAACTCAGAAAATTGTTGCACTTTCTAAGCCAACAGCAAATGCATTCTTCATCGATAATGTCTTCAATCCAGCCATTTCAGAAGATGAAATTATAAAAGATGATTTTTCACAACTCCAGCGAATAGATTTCAATGGAATGTTGTTCAATATCTATCTTAACGAGCTAATGAAGGCAGCAGCGACTATTGAAGGACAGGTACCTGATCCGTGCTTAAAAGCGGAAAGTGCAGAATTGTTGCGATTTTTATACAGAATTGCAAATCGAGAGCATGATGAACAAATAGAACTTACATATTTAGGTATTTACTTTAAGATTGGCATTTTGTTAGCGGCAAATGATGAAACTTTGAACAAGAACGGATGGTCTGGCCATTTTCATTACGCGAAGAAACTACTGGATCAGGGTTGCAACACAATATATGTCTTTGGAATAGGTAAAAAAGCAAATGTAGCATCTAAAATTGCCTACGCAGTAAAAGATTCCGATGACAGAATTGTTAAGTCAATAACCCATCAATACAGACATCTTAATATAGATAGAGGCATTCGCACGACGGCTGTTTGTGTTGAATTGGATACATATTGATTAGTTATTAAACGCCGCCCAACAGGACAACGGGCGGCGTTTTCATATATAAAACCATGAAGGGAGGTCACTTTCACCCGGCCAGTCTGCGGACTGGCTTTTTTTCATGCCACGAAAAGGAGGTTTGCAAATGGCAGATGATATGCGAGGCTTCCTTTCCGGCGGGCAACTACTTACAATAGTCTTATTGCTTAAAAGGAGATGAGACTATGCCAAAAGAATATCCCGCTGAATTCAAGGCCAAGATTATCAAGCGTTACCAAAAGGGAGAATCCATTCAATCGCTCAGTCAGGAATTGCATATCGCGCAAAGCACACTCTACGACTGGAGAAGAGAATACTGTTCCATCAAAACAGCAAATCGTACCTACACACCAAAAGAGTTCGACACCCTTTCAAGGCGGCTGGAAAAGTTGGAGCATGAACTGGAGATCATTCGGCTCACGGGGTACATATCAAATGTGCCCTTACAGAAAAAGCTGGTCTTCTTGGAAAGCCTCTACCAAAAGCCAGACAACCCGTATAGTGTCCACGAACTCTGTGAAGCGTTGGATGTTGCCCGCGGAACCTTCTACAACCACATCTTCCGCCGGGCCGACCGCAGCAAGCGCGATCAAGAGCAGGCGCGGCTTATGCGGCTGGTACAGCAGGTTTTTGATGACAGTGCCCAGCGATTCGGTGCCGAAAAAATTCGCATCGCTCTGGCCGAAAGCGGTATCCGAGTCAGCACCAAACGCATCGCGGCGATCATGCAAGAGCTTGATCTGCACAGCATCCGCCCAGACGCAAAAAAGCAATTCAAGAAGCGTCAGCAGTACAAAAAACAGAATCTACTGGAGCAGCAGTTCACCGCGGAGCGTCCCAACCAAATCTGGGTCAGCGATATTACATACTTCAAAATCAACGACTACTGGCTCTACTTTTGTATGATCCTCGACCTTTTCTCCCGCAGGGTCATCGGCTATCGGGTGTCCCGCAACGCAAGCACTCATCTGGTCACAAGCACCTTCCGGGACGCCTATCAAGCACGAGGCAATCCCATCGGGCTGACCTTTCACAGCGATCGCGGCGCACAGTATACCTCAGCCACGCTTACGGAACTGCTGCAAAAATGCGGCGCGAAACAGTCCTTTTCCGCAACAGCACGGCCCCATGACAACGCGGTCGCCGAAGCGTTTTTTGCTTCCTTCAAAAAAGAGGAGGCGTACCGCAGGGAGTACACCTCGGAGCAAAGCTACCGCAAAAGCGTGGCGCAATATGTCCAATTCTATAATGAGCTGCGTCCCCATCGGACCTTAAAATACAAGACCCCACAGGCATTTGAGGAGGCGTACTGGGCGAGTTTATCGTAAAACTGTGTTCAAATAACGACTTTGCGCAAAAATATTCGTTTCATGTTTTGAAAGTTTTCGCATTCACTCACAAGAAGGGCATAAGAAAAAAGCCTTGATTTCTCAAGGCTTTGCGGGCATGTAGAAGCCCGCTTTTCGATAAAAATGTTCGAAAAGCGGGCTTCATTCATATGGTCGGGATGACAGGATTTGAACCTGCGACCTCTGCGTCCCGAACGCAGCGCTCTACCAAGCTGAGCCACATCCCGTTAGAAAAACCCTCGCTGCTATCTTAAACGGCGAGGGTCTTTGTGGTTGCCCGACTAGGATTCGAACCCAGACAAACAGAGTCAGAGTCTGTCGTGCTACCTTTACACAATCGGGCAATAGCAACATGAATAATTATAGCGGTTCTGCCGAAAAAGTCAAGCCCTATCGTAAAAAAATGCCGTTTATTTTTTGCTTGGAGAAAAGTTCCTCTAATATACCGCCTGCTGGCGCACACAATACACATTGCAAACGCCAAATTAAGAAAGAGAGGAATAAACCATGTCTAACAAGAAAGCCAAGGAAGCACTGAACCAGATGAAGCAGGAAGCTGCCAACACCGTCGGCGTTAACCTCAAGCAGGGCTACAACGGCGATATCTCCGCCCGTCAGGCCGGTTCCATCGGCGGCGAGATGGTGAAGCGCATGATCGAAAGCTACGAGAACGGCCATTCCGCCAAGTAACTTTCCCCATCCCCACACCCGCGGCTATGCCCAGTGCAGGCCGCGGGCGTTCTTTTTGCTTAAGTACAGCCAAATTAGCCAAACCTACGCAATGAAATTCTCCACCGCCCCCCTTGCGCCCCGGGCCGTGTAAATGGTACCATAAAGGTGTAGGAGACCACCCGCTTCCCGTAAAAAGAAAGGAGTGCGCCCCATGAAAAAACTGATTGCCCTTACCCTGGCCCTGCTGCTTGCTGTTCTGCTGCTGCCCACCATCGCGCTGGCGGAGGAGGAGAATAATGTGGCAAAAAACATAAACAAAGATAAAGAATATGCATCCCTTAGGGATGCATTGGGTGACGCCAATGATGGCGACACCATTACCATCTTAAAGGACTGTGAGTTATCGAATGGATACGATAGTATCAGAGTGCTAAAATCTATAACACTGGATTTGAATGGCTGTACGATGACTTTGAAAAGTCTGATTTCCGTGCAGAACTATGCAACCTTTACAATACAGAACGGCGAAACTACCGGAGGCATAAAAGTAGGATATAAGAATGTTTTTGAGGGGCTTAATGGGACTACGGTCAAATTGATAGGTGTGAAGATAACAGAAGCAGACACGACGGAAAAAGGGCGGTTGTTTAATGCGACTTCAGGTTCCAACTTTATAGTAGAAAACTGCGATATTACATGGAGTGGCATATGTTGGCTTAATGGTGATAGTGCTACCATCGAGAATACAAGAATGGAACTGACCGGGAGTAATGACGCTTTTATCATGGACAGTTCGTCCTCTAGGTTGGAAATAATCAATAGCACTATCATCGGTAAGGGAGCCAAGCTATATATCACCCCGGATACTAATAAACAAGTTGATAGGCCGAGCGTTTCCATTGCGAATGTCAAGCCGCAAAGCGGCATCATTGAATACTCATACTACTACGAATTCAACAACGGAAAATTCATTTTGCCGGGGGTAAGTGATGCCAGCGCGAAGCTGAAGGCTATGCTGGCAGATAGCTTCAGGAGCGCTACGCTCCTCGTTCCCAGCCCTGATGGGCTTTACCTCAGCAGTTCGGCGCTTGAATATCTTGGCGACGCAAAGAACGGCGAGACCTATACCATTGAACAGGCAGGCCCCCAGGAGCAAATGGAGGAGCTTGCAAGGGCCGGAGCAGTTCCCGCCAACGGCTGCACCATTGTGAACGGAACCGCTGACACCATTACTGTGAATGAAGTGGCGCTCCAACCCGGACAGTCCCATACCTTCACCGAAAAGGGCCCCGAACTTGACCCCGAGCTCGATCCGCCCAGCACCATTGTTATCATCCGTCCCACGGAGGAGGAAGCCACCCAGCCCAACCCGGCCACCGGCGCTCCGCAGGTGATCGCGGTGGCGGCCGCGGCTTCGGCCATCGCGGCGGTTCTGGCGGCTGTGCTGCTGCTGCGCCGCGAAGAAGAATAATCCGCACCGCCGGGGCTGCCTCCGGCGGTTGTCCTTTCTCCACAAAAAAGCCCTTGCGCATCTGCCTCATGCTTGGTACAATGAAATCGGCATTTCGCCCGATTTTTGTGATAGAAAAGGAGTGACCCAATTTGGCAGAAAAAAAGAAGGTCGAGCGTGAGTTTGTGGAGGCTTCCACCGGCAAAACCGGCAAGCGCCCCGCAGTCGTCACCGCCGCCAATAAGAAAAGCGCCACCGGCAAGCGCATCGCCGCCGTGATCCTGTGGGTGCTGGCTCTGGCCGCCGAGGTCGGCGCCATTCTGATGCTCAATGGCACCTGGTACATCCCCGAGGAGCAGAAAATGTACTGGCTCATCGGGGCACTGGTCATCGATCTTATCCTTGTCATCATCGGCAGCCAGCTGTGGAAAAAGGCCAACCGGCTGGACCCCGCCAGCAAGCAGAGCAGCGTGAAGTTCTTCCTGTGGAACAATATGGGGCTGATCGCCTCCGTTATTTGTTTCTTGCCCATTGTCATCCTGCTGCTGGCCAATAAGGACCTGGATGGCAAGACCAAGAAGATCGTGACCGTAGTGGCAGCCATTGCCCTGGTGCTGGCTTCGCTGTTCTCCATCGATTTTAACCCTGTTTCCGCCGAGGAGCTGGCTGACGCCCAGCAGGCGGTGGGCACCGGCTCCGTCTACTGGACCCGTTTCGGCAAGAGCTATCACCTTGACCCCAATTGCCACACCCTGATGCGGTCCAGTAAGGTCTATCAGGGGACCATTGAGGAAGCCTTTGAGGCCAACCGCACCGATCCCTGCGATTTCTGCGCATTGGAGCAGGAATAAGGAAAGGGGCGCTGACAGATGAATTTGACTGATCTGCTTTCCAGCAGTGTGATTTCCTCCATAGCGGGCCAAACCGGCACCAGCGAAAAGGACACCCAGAATGTCCTGGCCAACGCGCTGCCGGCTTTGGTAGGTGCCATGGCGCAGAATGCCTCCACCGAGGACGGGGCCAACAGCCTGGCCAAGGCCCTGGACGACCATACCAGCAGCAAAGGGCTGGCAAGCCTTTTGCAGAATGTGGATACGGAGGATGGCGCCAAGATCCTTACCAAGATTCTGGGCGGGGAAACTGAGACGGTGCAGAACGCTGTTGCCAAAAAGAGCGGCGCCAGCAAGGTGGATACCTCCAAGATCCTGGCCATGGCGGCCCCGCTGCTGCTGGCGGCCCTGGGCAGCCAGAAGAAAAAGACCAAGACCCAAAGCGATGGGCTCGGCGGCTTGCTCACCAGCCTTTTGGGCGGCGGGGATGATGACGAGGATGACGGCAGTACCCTTATCTCGCTGGCTGGCAGCCTGCTGGGCGGCAGCAATAAAAAGTCTGGTAAGAGCGACAGCGGCGACATTCTTACCAGCCTGGCGGGCGGCCTGCTGACCAGCGCCCTGGGCGGCAGCGGCAAAAAGAGCAGCAAAAAGAGCGATAGCAGCGATGTGCTGAGCTCCCTGGCCGGCAGCCTGCTGGGCAGCGCGTTGGGGACTTCCACCAGCGGGAAAAAGACCACTTCCTCCGGGAAGAAAACCACCTCCAGCGGGAAAAAGACAACTTCTTCCGCAAAAAAGACCGCTAGCGGTAAGAAAACTACCTCCGCTAAGAAAACCACTTCTTCCAAGAAGAAATCGACCGCCCAAAATGACGACGCGGCAGAGCTGCTGGGCAGCGTCCTAACCGGCCTGCTGGGCGGCAAAAAGTAAACTGCATAAGAAAAATGGGGCGGAAGAAGCGAACTTCCGCCTCTTTTTTGCGCGCAGGGGAAGAGCCATCACCCATTCTTCACGCTCTGTTCATATCCTACCGGTAGACAAAACTGATTCTATTCTGTATAATAGAGACGGATTATTACAAAAATCGCCCGAAAGGAGGGGCTCTTCATGCCGATATCGCTGAAAACCGGCCGCGCGCTGGCCGCCGCTGTTGCCCTTTTGCTGCTGGCTGCCTGCGGCAGCACCCCCACCGGCGCCGAGAACCTGCCCATCTATCCCACAGTGCAAAGCGGACAGGCCCTGCTGCCGGATTGGGAGCATATCCCGCAGAATGAGGTGCTGCCGGAGGAGAATGAGGAACCCGCCGAGAATGACGGTCAATCCGGGGAGAAGCAGCCGGAAAAGACGGACGCCAAGGCCGAAAGTAAGGCTGATGATAAATCCGGGGATAAAACCGATCCTAAAACGGAGAACCCCTCCGGGCAGACCGGGGACAACAAAAACGGTAATACCGGCAATGGGAACAGGAACGACACCACCGGCGGCAATTCCAATAATTCCAATGGTTCGGGCAATGCCGGGAATACTGGGAACGCCGGCAACAGCGGCGCCGTAAAGGCCCCGGAACCGACGCCTGCTCCGGCTCCAACCCCTGAGCCAGCCCCTGAGCCAGCACCGGAGCCAGCCCCCGCCCCGACCCCTGAACCGGAACCGGATAACAGCGGCAATGATACCGCTGATTACGGCCAGCTCAGCGTAATTGATGGCAGTACCCCGGTAGTTGGCGATACCTATGAGATTCTGTGCCGCGTGGTGCAGAATGAGGTGGGCAACAGCACCGAGTGGGAATCCACTAAGGCCATGGCGGTGGCCTCCTACAGCTACATCAAGTATTACAATGACTACCTGGGCCGCGCGCCTACCCTGCGCCTTAGCAGTGTGGAACCCGGCGACCGGGTAAAGGCCTGTGTGAAAGAGGTGCTGGGCCAGGCGGTTTACTATAATGGCCAGTACGCCAACTGTACCTATTTTTCCATCAGCTGCGGCGTGACCACCACGGCCCAAAGCGTCTGGGGCACCACCCAGTACCCCTACCTTGTTTCGGTGGATTCTTCCATCGAGGAGGGCTATTCCTACAGCTGGTCGCCTTTTTCCAAGGACTATACCTATACCCCGGAACAGATGGCTGAAAGGATGAACAGCGCCCTTGGGACGAGCCTGAACCCCGCCAATGATGACCCAGCCACCTGGCTGGAGATCACCTCCCGTACCGATGGAAAATATGTAGGCACCGTACGGGTAGGCAATACCACCACCACGGGGCGGAAGATAAGGGAGAGCATTCTGGGACTGCGCAGCCATGCCTTCGATATCAGCTATGACGCGGACAGCCGCATTTTTACCGTTACCACCTACGGCTACGGCCACGGTGTGGGGATGAGCCAGACCGGCAGTATGCTGTACGCCCGGCAGGGCTGGACCTATGTGCAGATTTTGAACCACTACTACCCTGGTACGACTGTGGCATAATAAAACGCAAAAAGGATCCCCGCCACCGGCGGGGATCCTTTGGTGTATAAGGGAAAAAATCACGCCTTGCCGGAGCAGCCCAGGACATCGTGCATCTTGTGGCGGACCAGCTCGCGGATGTGATCGCGGGCGGGGGTGAGATACTGCCGGGGATCGAAATGATCGGGATGCTCGAACATGTGCTGACGGATGGCGGCGGTCATGGCCAGGCGCAGGTCGCTGTCGATATTGATCTTGCAGACGGCCATTTCGGCGGCGTGGCGCAGCATTTCCTCGGGGATGCCGATGGCATCGGGCATCTTGCCGCCGAAGCGGTTGACGGTCTCTACATCCGCCTGGATGACGGAGGAAGCACCGTGCAGCACGATGGGGAAGCCGGGCAGGCGGTCGCTGACCTGCTGCAGGATATCAAAGCGCAGCTGGGGCTTCTGGCCGGGCTTGAACTTATAGGCGCCGTGGCTGGTGCCGATGGCGATGGCCAGGGAATCCACCCCGGTGCGGGAAACAAATTCCTCCACCTCGGCGGGATTGGTGAACTGGGCATCGGCTTCGCTGACATTGACAGCGTCCTCAATGCCGGCAAGCTTGCCCAGCTCGCCTTCGACCATAACACCGTGGTCATGGGCATATTCCACTACCTTGCGGGTCACAGCAATGTTTTCCTCAAAGCTCAGCTTGGAGCCGTCGATCATCACGGAGGTGAAGCCGCCGTCGATGCAGTCCTTGCAGATCTCAAAGCCATCGCCGTGGTCCAGATGCAGGGCGATCGGGACATCGGTATCGGCCACAGCGGCCTCCACCAGTTTGGTGAGATAGATGTGCTTGGCATATTTGCGGGCGCCGGCCGAAACCTGCAGAATGACAGGGGCCTGCTCCAGCTGGGCCGCTTCGGTAATGCCCTGTACGATCTCCATGTTGTTGACATTGAAAGCGCCGATGGCGTAGCCGCCCTCATAGGCTTTACGGAACATTTCCTTGGTAGTGACCAGTGGCATAATATTGATCCTCCTTCAAAAAATAGAAGTATAAAGGGATGGTGCGTTCAGCCCTATTGTAGCAATATTGCCCGCCAAATGCAATAAGATACCGGCAGATTCCGCAAATTTTTGTGAAATAAATAACGATATTTTTTCCGACCGGCGTTTAGTTTTCATTTGTGAAAAAATCCGGAGTGGGGAGCAAGGCCGGTAAACTTTTTGTAGTGTCCATTTACTGTAAATTGTGGATAAAACAGATGTTTCCACCGGTGACAGGAGAGAAAAAGGGACGAAATGGGGACACTTTTTCACATTTTCCACCGAGTTTTCCACACTGCCGGGGGAAAAGTGTGTGGAAACTGTGCAAAAGTAAAAAATACGGTCTGTATATCTCTCTGTCGCTTCCGCCAGGTGGGACTGCATAAATTCCACAGCAGGAAGCAAAATAACAGGGAATTGATGCCGCAAAAGGAGGGCTGCGTGATGCTGAAGGGAGTCAATAAGCAGGTGGTAGAGGTAGTGGAAGTGGATAATGAGTTTTTTGAGCGGGCGATTTTATTCGTAAAGCCGGAAAAGCAGCAGAACGGTGAGGAGGCCCTACGGGAGAATGCCCGGCGGTATGTAGGTTCGCTGCGGTGGCGGCCCCGGCAGCCCGGCGGCTGGCGGCTGTGGGGCGTCCGGCTGGCCCAATGGGGCAGCGCCGTGGGGCTGGGGGCCCTGCTGGGCGGACTTCTGATAAAATAGGGTCGATTTTTGCGAAGGGCTGTGTTATAATGGTACCATTCATAGGCATGCACAGTGCGCAGCGCGGGAACCGGCCCCCGCCTGCCGGCCCTTATAGGACCGGTGGCCCGCAGGCTGCGGGTGGGCGCGCCGAAGGCGCGCGGGCGGGGGCCGGTTCCCCGGCGGTGCGCACAGCCCTAATAGAAGAAAGGAACTATGACCATGCAGGAAAAAAAGCAGACTGGAGAGCAAAACCAGGTGCTGGCCGGGCGCAACCCGGTGCTGGAGGCCCTGCGCAGTGGCAGGGAGCTGGAGTGTATCTACATACAAAGCGGCAGCCCCAAGGGGCCGGTAGCCGCGATTCTCAATAAGGCGCGGGAGCAGGGTATCCCGGTGAAGGAAGCGACGCGGGAAAAGCTCACCCAGCTTTCCGGGATAGAGACCCACCAGGGGGTTGCCGCCATCTGCGCGGCGGCCGCCTATGCCGAGATGAAAGACATCTATGAGCGGGCAGGGGAAGAGCCGCTGTTTGTGGTCATCTGTGATAACATCGAGGATCCCCACAATTTAGGCGCCATTATCCGTACGGCGGAAGCCTGCGGGGCCCATGGGGTCATCATCCCCAAGCGGCACAGCGCCGGTCTTACTGCGGCGGCAGTCAAGTCCTCCGCTGGGGCAGCAGTGTGCCTGCCGGTCGTCCGGGTCGCCAATATCGTGGCCACTATGCAAAGCCTGAAGGCCGAGAAAAATGTGTGGTTCACCTGCGCCGATATGGATGGGGTGAATTGGTGCCAGCTGGACTTTAAGGGTGCGGTAGGTTTGGTTATCGGCTCGGAGGGCAATGGAGTCAGCCGACTGGTGAAAGAGGAGTGCGACTTTGTGGCGGCACTGCCGATGCAGGGTCAGATCAATTCGTTGAATGCTTCGGTGGCGGGCGGCATTATTCTGTACGAGATCACCCGGCAGCGGCTGGGGCTGAAAGCCAGGTAAGAAAAGGCGGCTTGACGATTTATTTAGCATGATCTCTCCAGGGGTATTGCCCGGGGAGAGAAAACAAAAAAGCGGAGGGAAAAAGATGGCAGAAAACCGCTATAATGTAGACGATATCCTGCGGGAAGTAAAGGAAAAACGCGACCGGGAGGAACGGGCGGCTCAGCCGGAAAAGCGGGCCACCACCACTACGGAGGATCTGCTGCGGCAGTTGGATGCTGCTCAGACCGGGTTGTCCAGGGCGGCGGGGGCAGCGTCGGAAAGACCGGCACCCGCCAAGACTGCACCCCAGCCGGTAAAAAAGGCAGAGCCTTTCCCTGGGGAGCTGCTGCAAAAGACTGAAGCCCCGGCGGCACCGGCCCCAGCGGCCGAACCGGAATTTAAGTGGGAGGAGCCGAAGCGGCCAGAACCGGTGATGCAGCCGGAGGAATGGACCCCGCCCAAAAAACAGGAGGCACAGCCTGCCCCAGAATTGGGGGAGGAAATGCCGATGGGCCGGGAGATTCCCGTGGCCAGGGCGAAAAAGCCGCTTTGGGAGGCTTCTGCTGCCCGTAAGAGTGCTGAAGCCCTGATGCAGACGCTGAAAAAACGGCAGCGAAGCCTGGCAGTCACCTTGATCCTCAACCTGGTGATGCTGCTGGGGGTTATCTATTTGGCGTTGGCACCGGTGTATCACCTGCTGCTGCCGGATTTCCTCGCGACCTCTTCTTCCATGAGATTGTGGGGGATGGTGGCGCTCACCGCCGTTTCGGCCCTGTGCTGCGGCGGCACGCTGGGCAATGGCTTTTTGGCGCTGTTCCCCGGCCGGCAGAGCAACGATGCCTATGTGACCTTGACGGTCTTCGCCTGCCTGCTGCAGGGCAGCTTTATGGCGGCGCAGCCTGCCCTGCTGGAGCAGTATGGGAACAATATCTTCCTGCCGCTGGCTGTACTTATCCTGTTCTTTAATACCTGGGGCAAGCTGGTGAAGAATGCCCGCCAGCGGGAAAGCTGCCGGGCCATGGCCACCCTGCGGCCTGTGGCCTGCCGCACCCTGCCGCAGAGCCGCCTGACTGAATGGGCGGCGGAGCTGCCGGAGCAGCCGGAAAAGACGGTGACGCTGGATGATGCCGGTCTGCCGGAGGATGCCGAGGCCGTGCTGGAGGAAACCGGCATGACCGAGGGCATCAGTGGGGTGCTGGCCCCCATTACCATACTGGCGGCGGTGGTAATGGCGCTGCTGGAATACTTCCTGGCCAAGGGAACGGTATTCGAGGCGGTTTCTATCTTTACATCGGCACTGTGCATCACCTCTCCCCTGGCGGCCACGCTGGGCAGCCATATGCCGCTGCGCAGTGCCAATGAGGGGCTGAACCGCTGGCGTGCCAACCTGCTGAATGAAGACGCCGTGGAGGAGCTGCATGATACCGACGGCGTTTTGCTGCGGGGCAGCGACCTGTTCCCCAGCGGGAGTATTACCCTGCATGGGATAAGAACCTTTGAGAAAAAGCCCATTGATGAGGCTATCCTGAATGCGGCCAGCGTGCTGTGCAGCGTGGATAATTCGCTGACCGGAATTTTCCGCGGGATGATCACCAATGAGAAGAACCTGAAAACGGTGGAAAGCGTTGCCTGTGAGGAAGGGAAGGGCATTTCTGCCTGGGTGGATGGCGGCCGGGTGCTGATTGGCAACCGCGGCCTGCTGCTGGCCCACGGTGTGGCCGTGCCGCCCATTGAGGTGGAGGCCGGCTTTACGGCAGAGGGCAAGGAGCTCCTGTATCTTTCCAACTTCGGCAGTCTTTCGGCGGGGTTTGTCATCAGCTACCATGCCGATAAGCAGCTGAGGACCCAGCTGCGGGAGCTGGAGAAGGTGGGGATCGCCCTGATGGTGCATACCACCGACCCCAATATCACCCCGGCGCGGGTGGCGCAGGTCTATGGCCTGCAGGAGGAGAACATCCACATGGTGCCGGCGGCGCTGCAGCGGGAGGCCGAAGCCGCGCTGGACGGCACCGGTGAGACCGCGGCCGAAATGGTGAGCGGCGGCATGGCGGGAACGCTGCATAGTTTGCTTTCCGCCCAGAGGGAGTATGGCCTGGCCAAGGCCATCAGTGTGCTGCTGGTACTGAGTGTGCTCATCGGCTTTGCCATCATCACGCTGCTGGCCTATTCCGGGGCACTGAGCCGGGTGACTTGGTGGAGCCTGGGGGCTTATCAGCTCCTGTGGTTTATCCCAACGGTGCTGCTGGGACTGGTGCGCAAAAAGTAATAGGATCTGCTGGGGCCCGCTGTGTATGGCAGCGGGTCCCTTTTGGTATTTTGGGAATGCGGAAGGGCGCGGGCTCGCCGTGCGGGCCGAATTTGCGCCTTGCAGGGGCCCTAAAGGGTGCAGGATGGAGCCGGGAAGGCTGAAAATCAGCAAATAGCACAAAATAACGCAGCGTATTTCGGCAAAGCGCCGTGCAGATTAACGGAGTTTTTTATTGCGTAAAACTTGACAAAAAGGTATAATTGTTCTGTAATGCGCCCCTATGGCGTTGCGACTCAAAGATTGAAAGGGGAAATCCTAACTATGAAACAGTACACCGCGGATAAGATCCGCAATGTCGCCTTAGCAGGCCACAGCAGCGCCGGCAAGACCAGCCTGGCAGAGATGCTGCTGTTCAAATCCGGCGCCACCGACCGCCTTGGTAAAATTGCGGACGGCAATACCGTGTGCGATTTTGATCCCGAGGAGATCAAGCGTCAGGTATCGGTCAGCTCCGCCATTGCGCCTTTTGATTGGAACGGTGTAAAGATCAACCTGCTGGATACCCCCGGTATGTTCGATTTTGCCGCCGGCGTTTCGGAGGGCATCCGTGCCGCCGAGACCGTGCTGCTGGTCGTTTCCGCCAAGGACGGCGTGGGCGTCGGCACCGAGAAGGCTTACCGCCTGGCTACCCGCATGAATAAATCCAAGGCGTTCTTCATCAATAAGCTGGATGTGGAGCATGCCGATTTCTATAAGACTTTTGAGGGCATTAAGGAAGTATTCGGCAATTCCGTCTGCCCTGTTATCATCCCCCACATGGATGGCGATGTGGTAGACTGCTACATTGACCTGGTGGATGAGAAGGCCTATAAGTTCGACCCCAAGGCCAATAAGCTCAATGAGATCGCCATCCCCGCCGCGGCCGCAGACCGTATCGAGGAGATGAAGATGGCCCTGAACGAAGCTGTGGCCGAGACCGATGACGCCCTGATGGAGAAGTTCTTCATGGAAGAGCCCTTTACCAAGGAGGAGATCCAGAAGGGTATTGCCGCCGGTGTTAAGAGCGGTACCATTGCGCCCGTTTTCTGCGGCAGCGCCGCCACCGGCTCTGGCAGCCAGGTCCTTATGGATGCCATCGTACACTTCCTGCCCAGCGCCGCCGATGGCTGCTGCGAGGAAACGGTAGAGGGCGAGACCATCAAGTGCGACCCCGACGCTCCCGAGTCCGCCTTTGTATTCAAGACCGTTGCCGACCCCTTCGTTGGTAAGCTGTCTTTCGTAAAGGTCATCACCGGCAAGCTGACCGCCGGTATGACCCCGGTAAACGCCCGCACCGGCGAGCCGGAGCGTCTGGGCAAGCTGCTGTGCTGCCGCGGTAAAAAGCAGGACGAAGTGGACTGCATCACTGCCGGCGATATCGGCGCCATTACCAAGCTTTCCAATGCCGTGACCGGCGATACCCTGTGTGATGCCAAGCGTGTCATCTCTTATAAGCCTACCGAGTTCCCGGCCCCCTGTCTCTCCATGGCCATTGTGCTGAAGGGCAAGGGCGATGAGGCCAAGATTGCCGGCGCGATGCAGCGTCTGATCGAGGAAGATCCCTGCATCAGCTTTGAGAATAATGTGGAGACTAAGCAGCAGGTCGTTTCCGGCCTGGGCGAGCAGCACCTGGATGTTGTGGTTTCCAAGCTCAAGTCCAAGTTCGGCATCGATGTAGCCTTGGTGAAGCCCCGTGTGGCTTACCGTGAGACCATCCGTAAGAAGGTCCGCGTACAGGGCAAGCACAAGAAACAGTCCGGCGGCCACGGCCAGTATGGTGATGTTTGGATCGAGTTTGAGCCCTGCGATAGCGATTCCCTCGTATTTGAGGAGAGAGTAGTCGGCGGCGCGGTGCCCAAGAACTTCTTCCCCGCGGTAGAAAAGGGTCTGCAGGACTGCGTTTCCCGTGGCATGATCGCCGGTTACCCGGTAGTAGGCCTAAAGGCTATCCTGGTGGATGGTTCCTACCACCCCGTAGATTCCAACGAAATGGCCTTTAAGACTGCTGCTTCCCTGGCCTACAAGGCGGGTCTGCCCCAAGCCAACCCTGTCATCTTGGAGCCGATCGGCACCCTGAAGGTACAGGTCCCCGCCGCGAACATGGGCGATATCAATTCCGAGCTTTCCAAGCGCCGCGGCCGTATGATGGGTATGAACCCCGCTGAGGATGGTCTGCAGGAGATCGAGGCGGAAGTCCCCATGAGCGAGATGTTTGACTTTGCCACCTCCCTGCGTTCCATTACCCAGGGCCGCGGCTCCTTCACCCTCACCTTTGCCCGCTATGAGCAGCTGCCCAAGGAGAAAGAGGCAGAGGTCATTGCCGATGCGAAGAGCATGATGGAAGAGGAATAATTACTTTGCTAACCAATGCACCTTTGCGGCGGACGGTATCCCTATTGGATGCCGTCCGCTGCTGTTTTTGTATATTATGCAGGG
>OLNZ01001140.1_pt1 | contig 20567 bp, 15 predicted proteins | sample 1672981 | NCBI WGS metagenome assembly OLNZ01 (sample SAMEA3136743, study PRJEB25190) | human gut metagenome | biome: human gut; feature: human-associated habitat; material: faeces | place: Austria | collected 2013 | reverse complement strand
TCATGCCCAAAATCCAAATATATGTTATATCCATTATCCGACGACTGCACGGTAGGAATAGAGAAAGGCGCTATCTCAGCGGGACTTGCGATCTGCTGCGGCGCCGGCAGTCCGTTGTATCGGTTTGAAATGACGATCATCCCAAATGCTGAAGCGGAAGGAGCGTGCGATAATGTCAGGAAAGATGTATGAAAAACGGCCGGAAGAGGATGCCCGCTATCACGACACATGGAGACTGCTCAAAAAATATCGGGATGTAACATGGAGTCTGGAACTGTCTATCCGGCAGGTCAAGAATCAGTTTCGCATTGATTATGATTGCAGCATTGAAGATTTTTTGGAGTCCATCTATATGGCAGGCGCGGATCTCGGCGGCACGGACATCGAAAATCATGCCAGATGCATCGAGCGCAGCTACAAAATGCTGACCCTGCTTGAAAATTCTGTCAACCTTCTCCGCACGCACCACCAGAGTGGAGAGGTGTACTACTGGATTTTGTATTACTCATTTTTATCCCCACAGAAGCTGAAAAATGTGGAGGAGATCATTGAAGCGCTCCACCCGCATATTAGGGACATTAGCTTCAGCACCTACTACCGTCTGCGCAAAGCCGCTGTGGAAGCGTTAAGCTCTGTCCTTTGGGGATTTTCCGCGCAGGACACTTTGAAAACGCTGGACTGCTTTTTCCCGCCAGATGTTTGAGAGTATTTTGAAAGAGAATTGGGAGAAAATTGGAAGGACTTTGCTATTGAACGCAAAATCGCCGTATGTTAAACTAAGTATGCTCAAAACTATAAACAAACCAAAAGCAGCCGCAGGGGGACGCCATTTTTGATGTGCGTCTTTTTTTCTGTCTTTCTGCGGTCAATGAAACAGCATCCGGCTTTCGCTGGGTGCTGTTTCCTGCTTTTGGGCAACACAAGGAGGTAATGCTTTTGAAGCACAAGTGTCCGTCTCCCCGTATTGGGAAAAAGCCGCGTGGCAATATCGGCCGTTGGCTGTATGCAGCGTTTCTGACCGCCACGCTATCCGCTTCTCTCTGTCAGCCGGCCTCTGCCGCAACCGTGTGGGAGAAGGCCAATGAGATCATGCGGGATGTCTATACGCAGATCCTCGGCATCTCCACGATTGCAGCTATCGTTACGGCCGCAGTCGCACTGCTGATGATGAATTTCTCCCGCAGCGGCCGAACCGTCGATGAAAGCCGGGCTTGGCTCAAGCGAATCATCATCACATGGGCTGTTTTGAACGGTCTCGGCTTCATTATGAGTTATGTTACGCCCTTCTTCAGCGGCGGGCAGTGGACCGCCTCGTAAATCATGGGCATTTTAGATGGCATTGTAGAGTGGATCGCGGAGCAGATCATGTACGGTCTGGATATGATCAACACCTCTGTTTTGGGGGCATTGGGCTGTGACATGAACACATTTCTGCGATATTTTCCCGCAGCGGAAACCATGTATAGCCTTCTGGTGGCACTTGCCATCGGGCTGATCCTGTTGGGCTGGGTCTGGAATCTGTTCAAGAACTATGGACTGGGCTTGGGCGTGGACGCAGAGGATCCGGTCAAGCTGACCGCCAAGGCGATTCTGTTCATTGTGCTTGCGTACTATGCAGATGAAATCGTAAACATTGCGCTGACGATAGGCGGAACGCCTTATGCGTGGATACTGTCCTCAGAGCTTCCTTCTTTGGACTTTGCCAGCTTCAATTCTGTTCTGCTGACCATCATCGGCGTCTGTGCCAACGGCGGCGTTGCGCTGATCGTTCTGATTCTGACACTGATTCTTGCGTGGAACTACATTAAGCTGCTGTTTGAAGCGGCAGAACGGTATGTACTGCTGGGCGTCCTGGTCTATACCGCACCGGTAGCCTTTGCCATGGGCGCATCGCAATCCACCGCAAATATTTTTAAGAGCTGGTGCCGGATGTTCGGCGGGCAGATATTCCTGCTGCTGATGAACGCATGGTGTCTTCGGCTGTTTATCACGATGGTCGGCACATTCATCTCAAATCCGCTTTCCATGTAGGAGGTCATTACCACGAAGAAATATCATAGAATCATTCCGCTGCTGGGCACCGTTCTTTTGCTTGCGCTTGCCCTGGCGGTACCTGCGTTTGCTCTGGAGGAAAGCGATGTTGAAGCCGCAGTCAGCAGTTCCAGCCGCGAGGCCGTGACGGGGAACGTCCTGGTCTGGTTTCTCTGTGCGGTTGGCTTTCTCAAAGTCTCGCAGAAAATCGACAGCTTCATGGCAAGCATCGGTGTCAATGTAGGGCACACCGGCGGTTCTATGCTGGGTGAAGCGATGGTCGCATTCAAGGGTGTCTCCCTCGCTGCCGGCATGGCTGGAAAAGTTGTCGGTAACTTTGCCGACAGAGCCTCCAGCCGCACAGGCACCGCCGCATCCGGATCTTCCGGCTTTCTGCAAGGCGGTCTGGCCGGCGTTGTCAGTCGGAAAATTACCAATGACGCCGTAAGAACTGCGACGCAAACGACGCAGAGAGCGTCCTCCTCCACCATGTCCGCCGCGCATCAGGCCACAGAGCGTACTGTAAATGCCGAGCGGCAGGCGTCAAGCGTTGTTCATCAGGCGAAGCAGACGCGCAGCGAAAGCGCTTCTCAAAAGTCGCAGACGGGCGTGACCCATCAGCAAGTCGCTTCCAGTACCCGAACCGCTTCGGTTTCCTCACTCCGCAGGGAGTCACAGCATTCCGTTGGCCTCGGCGGGCGTATTTTTACCACTTCCATGCTGGAGGGTGGGCGTTTTGCCAACGATGTGATCGGTATGGTCGCAGCCGGAGACTTGCACTCCACCGGCTCCATCACCGGAGAGTTTGCGTCACAGGCGTTGTCCTCCTACATGGGCATTACCGCTCAGGGAGACGCCGCACCGCAAATATCCTATTCCAACATTGAGATCGGCGGCGGGCGCATCACCGGCACAGAGTATTCTCCGGAGTATCCGGAGGGCATTTCCTTTGGAATGTACCATACCGGGCAATATGCCGCGCCGGACGGTGAACACCAGAAAGTCTTCTCTGCCGATGGCGTCCAATGGTACAAGCAGTATGCCGTTGATACCGTAATCAAGAAGCCCTTTACTGCGCCAGACGGCGAAATCGACTATCACAAGGAGATCGTCAAGAAGATGCCCGATCCGCCGAAGCGGAAAGACCGGATGTAAGGGAGGCTGTCTATGAAACCGGAAGAATTTGAGGTGTATGTGATCCCTCCCAACTTTATGGAGGGCGGCACACTCTTCGGCGGGCTTTTGAAAACCCGCAATACGATTGAGGCGGTCATCCTTTGCCTCGCGGTTGGTGTGCCGGTTCTGCACCTTCCGTTTTCCCTCACCGTCCGCGTTGTGATTTTATGCCTGACGGCTCTTCCGCTGGTGCTTCTCGCTTTGATTGGCGTATCCGGCATGAGCCTGTCCGCTTTTATCCGCCTGTTCTTTTGCTTTCTGCACAACCGCAGAATCCTTTCACGCGATGGGACGCAGGGCGGCAAAAACGGAAAAACGCTGCTGCCCAGCTGGGCGCAGCAGCGGAAAAGCGACTGCGAAGCAGAAGATCCTCCGCTCCCCAAAAGCCGCAGCCGATTTTCTGTTGATCTGAAGCAGCGCAGCGTGACGCAGTTCAAGACCTTCTTGCAGGAGGACGAAGCCGTTCAGCCGCTCAATGCCCTGGCGGACTATATCCCTATCGAGAAGATTGAGCACGGCGTCATTTATACAAGAGATCACCGCTATGTCAAGGTTGTAGAGGTGGTTCCCGTTAACTTCCTGCTGCGCAGTGCGAGAGAGCAGCGCAGCATCATTTACTCCTTTATTTCCTATCTGAAAATTGCCCCGGTCAAGGTGCAATTCAAGGCATTGACAAAACGTGCGGACATTAACCGGCATCTGGATACCGTCCGCAGGGAGCTGGAGCATGAGCAGGATCCGCGCTGCCGTGTCCTGCAGGAAGACTACCTGAAGCTCATTCGGCAGCTTGGCTCCCGTGAGGCAATCACAAGGCGCTTTTTCCTCGTTTTCGAGTATGAGCCGCTGCCGGGCGCCAAACGCGGCCATGAGGAAGAGGATGCAATCGCTTCCCTGCAAACAGCCGCACGCACGGCGGCAAATTATCTGCGGCAGTGCGGCAACGAGGTCATTTCCCCTGAGAACGAGGACGACGCCACGGCGGAGATCCTTTATAACATTCTCTGCCGCAGGGCCAGCAGTGAGCCATTCTACCAGCGGGTGAAGTCCGTTCTGGCGGACTACATGGCCTCCGGACGGGACATCAACGCAATTCCCGTCAATGAATTCTATGCCCCTGACAGCATCGACCTTACCCATGGAAACTACCTCTGTGTAGATGGGCTGTATTATGCCTATCTTCTTGTCCCATCAGATGGTTATAAAGCGCGCGTTCCCGCCGGTTGGCTCAGCCTTTTGGTCAACGCCGGCGACGGGATCGATCTGGACGTCTTTCTCGCGCGGCAGCCAAAGGACCGCATGGTCAGAAAGCTGGGGCAGCAGCTCCGTATCAACCGCAGCAAAATTAAGGAAACCAGCGACACCAACACGGATTTTGACGACCTCGACGGTGCGATCCGCAGCGGCTATTTTCTAAAAGACGGCCTTTCCAACAATGAGGATTTTTATTATCTGAACCTGCTTATCACCGTCACAGCCGGCAGCGTGGACGACCTTGAATGGAAGGTCGCGGAAATGAAAAAACTCCTGCTTTCGCAGGATATGGATGTGCAGACCTGTTCCTTTTGTCAGGAGCAGGCTTTTTTGTCCTCTCTCCCTCTGGTTTCTCTGGAGCGCCAGCTCTATGAGCGGTCTAAGCGTAATGTTCTGACAACGGGAGCTGCCAGCTGCTATCCCTTCACCAGCTATGAGATGTGCGATGACAACGGTATTCTTCTCGGCGTCAATAAACACAACAATTCTCTCATCATCGTGGACATCTTCGATTCCCGCGTCTACAAGAATGCCAATATTGCCATTCTCGGAACCAGCGGAGCCGGAAAAACCTTTACACTTCAGCTGATGGCTCTGCGTATGCGCCGCAAGGGAATTCAGGTCTTTATTATCGCGCCGCTCAAAGGGCATGAGTTTCACCGGGCCTGTTCCAACATCGGCGGACAGTTTATCTCCATATCACCGGCTTCTCAAAACTGCATCAACATCATGGAGATCCGCAAGGCAGATAAGTCCGTGGACGATCTGCTGGATGGCCCCGGCGCGGAAAAATCTCTGCTGGCAGCCAAAATTCAGCGGCTGCACACGTTTTTCAGTCTCTTAATTCCGGACATGTCCCACGAGGAGCGGCAGCTTCTGGATGATGCCATGATCTGCACCTACGGGACCAAGGGCATCACACATGATAATGCTTCTCTGGAACAGCCGGAACATCCCGGGCGCTATAAAGAAATGCCGATCCTGGGCGACCTGTATGAAATTCTCGCCGCCTCTCCGGAAACAAAGCGTCTTGCCAACATCCTGAATCGGCTGGTCAACGGCTCTGCCCGCTCTTTCAATCAGCAAACCAATGTGGCGCTGGACAACAAGTACATTGTCCTTGATATTTCTGAGCTGACCGGTGATCTGCTGACAGTGGGAATGTTTGTTGCGCTCGACTTTGTATGGGACAAGGCCAAAGAGAATCGCACGGCGGAAAAAGCCATCTTCGTGGACGAGTGCTGGCAGCTCATCGGCGCCAGCAGCAACCGGCAGGCCGCCGAATCCGTTCTGGAGCTTGCCAAGACGATCCGCGGCTATGGCGGCAGTCTTGTCTGCGCCACACAGGACCTCAATGACTTTTTTGCGCTGGACGACGGTAAATATGGCAAGGGCATCATCAACAACAGCAAAACGAAGATCTTGCTGAATCTGGAGGAGGAAGAAGCCCAGCGTGTCCAAGGTGTCCTGCACCTTTCCGAAGCTGAGCTGATGGAAATTACGCACTTTGAGCGCGGCAGCGCTCTCATCAGCACAAACAACAATAATATTGCCGTGGAGATCAAGTGCAGTCAAATGGAAAAGGAATTGATCACCACGGATCGCCAGGAGCTGGCCGAGCTTGCTCAGCGTGCTGCGCCAAAGCAGCATCCATGCTAATCCGTACACAATACGCATTTAAGACGTATAACGCTCCACAACCAACAGCAATACGGCGATTATACGGCTTCAATACGCATAACGAGGAGATGTTTCAATGAAAACGAGGGAACAGATCTATGGGCAGGAAGCCGCCGGCATCCTGCGGGATGTTTCCATGTACCGCGCTCTGACGGAGATGCAGCTTTTGAAGCTCTATCCGCACAAGGAAAGTAAAATCCGAAATCTGCTGTCCTACCTGCAAAAGCAGGGCCGCATTGTGCAGCGCGGCGAGTATTACCGCATTCCCGCTGATGCGGAGGAGAGCATCGATCACGGGCTTTCAAAGGCCGTTTGGGTTCTTACCGACTTTATGGAGCAGGTGGAATATCATTCTGTCAGTGACTATCCCGCCAAAATCATCTTTTTTGCGGATGGCGAAGTTTACGAGATCATTTACGCGGAGCCGGGTAAAGAGCAGCTTATCAACCAAATGCTCTCCACGGTAAAAGAGGTTCCGCCCAAATACATCGTTCTGATTGAGCAGCCGGAGCAGATCGCCGAGATCCACACGCCAAACACCAGTGGCTACTGTACCGTCTCTTCGGGCGGCGAAGTGCAGTATTATCAAATCGAATAAGGAGTTTTTTCTTGAACAGGGCCATCATATCACAAAGAATTACATCTATTCTGGCTGAGATCGAACGGCTGAACAATGCGCTCTATGCCATGAACACGACGGATATCCAGCGTTATCCCGACAACTACGAGGTGTTGTCCACGGATGCGGCGCTGCGGGCCGAGCGGATCACCTGCCGGCTGCGCCACCTGATCTATGCCACTACCAGCATCAAAAAAGAGGAATATCTGCGGTCTGCTGAAACCATGCAGGGTATTGAGATCAGCGAAAATGACGGCATTCTGGAGATCAAGCTCCCGTGCCTTCTGCCAAAGCGCAGGCAGCGCCAAAGCACGGAGTTCCTGTTGGATCCGTTTACCTCCGCGCTCTCCGATTACGCCGCCCACCACACTATGCCGCAATTTCAGCATTGTGTGGTCTGCTTTTCCCATATCTATGCGCAGGAGCTGCCAGAGCGGCGTATCCGTGATTATGACAATCTGGAACTGAAGCAGTTTCTGGATGTTGCGGCCTCCTTCATCTTGACGGATGACAATGGGCTGCTGTGCGACGCCTACAACACCACGGAGCTGGGCGAAGAGGATTGCACACGGCTTTTTCTCATGGACAGCACGCAGTTTCCGGCCTGGCTTGCAGAGCGCCAGAATGGTGTAAAAAGCATATCGGATTTTTGACCTTTTCAGGGCGCTTATTTTCCAAGGTACAAAAAGCGCCCTGAAAGCGCTGAAAATACTGCGTTTTTTCAAGGCGCTCCAGCCGCAAAATTACCCAAGCTATAAAGCCCTACGGTAAAATATCGTACAAGGAGGCAGCACGGTTTATGCCTCGAAAGCCCCGGCAGCTGCCAGCTCAAAATACGCTGCCCTATCTTCTTTTGACATTAACCGCCCTCTGCGGTGAATACCCCATCCGTCAAATCAGCCACCTGCCGGGTGGTTCCGCATACCTCGAAAGTGTCGTTACCGCTCTCCGGCGAGATGGGCTGCTGCGTACCTTCTCCAAAGACGGCCTGCGTGGACTTCGGCTCACCTCGTCAGCCAAACGGCTGCTGTTGGCTGATGCTCCCGAATGGTTTTCAGCCTACCTGACCGGCAGTTCTGAGCCAAACAAGCTCAAAAGCGAAATTTCCAGACGGCTCCGGCTTCACCGGATGGCTGAGATCCTGACCATCATGCACAACGCTGACATTCCTTCCTTTCCATGGGAAAAGGCTCCTTTTTCCGCTGCCAGCCAAAGTGCGGCAATCCCCGCCTATTACACCTCCAGAGAGGTCAAAGAGATCGGCCCGCAAGGGGCGAAAATCAAAAGTTCACGCGCAACCGGCATCCTGCTGACGGATGGCGGTATTTTTTTGACCTATAACACCGCCAAAGCGCAGATGAAATGGGAGTACAAGGCTGAACTGCGGTTCAAAGCTCTGCTGCAAACCGAAGGGGTCATGCCCGACGCGGAGATCTCCGGGATCGTGTTCGGCTCCACCATGGAACAGCTACCTGTTCTGATGCAGCCGGATGCACGCAGCTATTTCCTGCTGGACGGCAGCTTTCCGCATTTCTATTATTTGACCAATGACCGTTATGGCGAAGCGATCCTTCGCCTCTTATGCGACGCGCAGCAGCGCAGGACGCTTGATACGATCCTTGCAGACGGGCTCCATGAGGGGATACCAAATTGGCGCGTCGAGAACGACGCCATTGACAGCGAGGGGAATCCTGTTCTATTCGCCTACACCTGTGATTTTCCCCGCATCCGGCGTTTCGATACCGCGCTGGAGCTGCACGGAATGACGGGGACATTGATCTGCTTCGATTACCAGGAAGAAGCCTTGCGGGAGATCTGCGGGCAGTGTGTGATGCTGCAAAGCATTGATTTTCAACAGTTTGAAAGGAGCGTGCTCTATTCCTAAAAAGAAGCTGATTCAGCTTTTCATTATTATTCCAATCGCTGCGCTGGCGCTGCTCTACGGGAGCGGCTACCTCTCGCAGCTTTTTTCCAATTACCGTGCATGGCAGGAGGCCGGCGCCGTGTTTGGGACGTCTCCCGCATTCCCGGACACCGGATTCTTTCCCTGCCTTGCGGCAGCCTTCCACTTTCCGTATGGGCTGTATGGGCTCGGCCTCTGCATCGGTGCGCTGGCGCTGCTGATCCTCATGGTCATGCGAATGGGCTACAGTGAGGGCGGCGAATACGACCGGCAGCGCAATCTGGTCTATTCCGACAAGGGAACCTACGGCACCGCAGGCTTTATGTCCCGCAAGGAGCTGACCGAGGTGCTTGACCTTGTCCCGGATATTCGCAAGCATTCCGGTACGATTCTCGGAGAGCTGGATCATCAGGTCATTTGTATTCCTCCAAAGACTCGATTTAACGGGAATCTTGCGGTTTACGGCGCCAGCGGCTCCAAGAAGACAAGAGCCTTTTGCGTCAACATGATTCTCCAATGCGCGGCGCGGAAGTCAAGCCTTGTGATCTGTGACCCCAAGTCCGAATTGTACGAAAAGACCAGCGAATATCTGCGGGATCAGGGCTATACCGTCCGTGTGTTCAATCTGGTCACACCGTCAGCCTCCGATTCATGGAATTGTCTTGCGGAGGTCGGCGGTCAGGAATTGATGGCCCAGCTTTTTTGTGACGTCATCATCAAAAACACAGGGGGCGAAGAACGTGACCACTTCTGGGACAGCGCCGAAATGAATCTGCTCAAGGCGCTGGTCCTCTATGTTTCCACCAGCTATCCCAAGAAAAAGCAAAACATCGGCGAAGTGTACCAATTGCTCACCGCCAGTTCCGAAAAGGAACTGAATGCGCTTTTTGATGTTCTTCCCCTCACGCATCCTGCCAAAGCGCCATACAGCATTTTCAAGCAGGCGTCGGAGGGTGTGCGCGGCGGCGTTATCATCGGGCTCGGCTCCAGACTGCAGGTTTTCCAAAACCGGGATATTCGCAACATCACATCCTACAACGAGATCGATTTGGAACTCCCGGGAAAGCAGCCATGCGCGTATTACTGCATTACCAGCGATCAGGACAGCACCTTTGATTTCCTCTCCTCGCTGTTTCTTTCCTTTGTGTTTATCCGCCTGGTTCGCTATGCGGACGAACATTGCCCCGGTGGGGCGCTTCCGGTTCCTGTTCATGTACTTGGTGAAGAGCTGTGTGCCTGTGGAGTGATCCCAGATCTATCGAGAAAAATTTCGGTCATTCGTTCCAGAAACCTGTCCATGTCATGTGTGTTCCAGAACTTAGCAGGTCTTCAGAACCGCTATCCCTACAACCAGTGGCAGGAAATTCTGGGCAACTGCGATGTGCAGCTTTTTCTTGGCTGTACAGATGCTCTGACGGCGGAATTTATTTCTGACCGGACCGGCGAGGCCAGTATCTCTGTCACCAGTAAAGCCAAACAGCTCGGAACATGGCGCGTATCCAATTACACGCCTGAATACCGGGAAACCAGCGGTGTCGGCCGGCGCAAGCTGATGACCATGGACGAGGTGCTGCGTATGGATATTGATAAAGCCCTGATCCTCATTCGGGGCAAGAATGTACTGGAGGTGGATAAGTACGACTATTCCAAACATCCCGAGGCGAAGAAGCTGCGGCCGAGCAAGGCCGCCTCCCATGTCCCTGCATGGCGGGCAAATCAGCCGCAGGAAAAGCAAACTCCATCGGCGCCGCCATCTCAGGCAGCGGCTAAGAAGCCGGCGCAAAAGAAAAAGCCTGCGTCGGCTGAAAAAGTCGTTGCCGTAACCAAAGAATCCATTATGAAGAAAAAGGAGGATACTTAATGCCCAAGAAAAAAACGATCCCGCCCCCTGATGATTTCTCCTCAGAGTTCATGGAAACCGAATCCGGCAAAGAACTTTCTGAGCAGCAGGTGGAGGCCGCCGGCAGCGACTACACGGAAACTCCGCTGGCAGAACCCCCGGAAGTTGATCTCGGCTCCGGCGATGTGAGCGGCACAGCAGATGTTGAGGAAAACGAGCCGGATGCCGAAAACACCGCTGATGCCGCAGAGACGGTCCCTGTTTCCGATGAAGCAGCGGAAGATCCGGAGTACGACAGCATTTTACAGGAGCTGAACAGCAGCACTCCGGCACCCCTTGACAGCAGCGGCGAAAATGCTCTGGATGCGCTTTTGCTGGAAGGAAATGCGGAAAATGCTCCGCCCACTGAAGATGAAACGGAATCCGCAGATGGTGAAGCTGCTCCGCAGTCCACTGCACCTCCCGCACCTGCCGGACGCCGTGACTCCTACATTCTGACCGTTGATGCAAAAGACCGTATCGAAACGGAAGAAGAACGCCGTGAGGTCATCTGGCATGAGATCAAGACCTCGCATATTGCCGGTCGTATTTTGACCGGAACGTTGGACGGCGTGGAGCAGACCCCTTCCGGCCGTACTATCGTTGTCGTTGACTACAAGGGTTATCGCATTGCGATCCCGCTGAAAGAAATGATGCTCTATTCCGGGCCCGTTCCGTATGGAGCGAAATACAAGCCGTTTATGGAGCGGATGAACAGTATCCTTGCGACCATGCTCACCGCGGAGATCGATTTCATCGTCCGGGGTCTGGATAACACCGCCCGCAGCGTTGTGGCAAGTCGAAAGGCCGCCATGCTCCGTAAGCGTCAGACCTTCTATCTGGACGCCAATGAAGAGGGCATCCCCATGATCTATGAAGGGCGCGTCGTACAGGCGCGCGTCATTGGTGTTGCGGAAAAAGTCCTGCGTGTAGAAGTGTTCGGCGTGGAGTGTACGATTTTCGCCCGCGATCTGTCTGCCGCATGGTTCGGTGATGCCCGCGAGTATTACAGCGTCGGCGACCGTGTTCTTGTCCGTGTGCTCACCATTGACCGCGGCGACATCAACCATATTTCCATCACAGCAGATATCCGCAGCGTTTCGTCCGCCGCCAACCAGAGCAATCTGGATAAATGCGTCCTGCAGGGCAAATATGCCGGCAGAGTGACCGATGTGCGGCACGGCGTTGTGTTCATCCGGCTCAACAACGGTGTCAATGCGGTTGCCCACACCTGCTATGACCGGCGAATGCCCGGAAAAAAAGACGACGTCAGCTTTGCCGTTACCCGTCTGGATGAGGAACGCGGCATCGCCGTCGGCATCATCACCAGAATCATCAAACAGAATTTGTAAAAAAGGAGAGGCCACCATGAAGAGCTTATCAAAGCTGGCCCTTTGCCTGCTGCTTGCCATGTCGCTGACGGTCAGCGCCTTTGCCGCTCAGGTTCCCGATTCATTGGTAGCGGAAAACCTGAACGGCCAGCAGCGGCTTGTAAAAACCTACACGCTTTCCCCGGAGGTTGACCCAGATGATCTGAAGGAAGAGGACTTTTCCTACGACGGCTATCTTTATACCTGGGCCTATACCACCAAGGTGGAACACCCGTATCTGGAAAGCAAAACTGTAACGGAAACCGTCACAGTCAACACCGCCAAAAATGACCTTGCGCAGATCCTCGCAGAGCTTTCGCCCAGTATGCCCTATGAAAAAGGCGGCTTCTCCGGCGAGTTGGCGCTGGATCATACCACGCTTTCCACAGAGGCGTCCGGCTACACCACCAAATACAGCAAAACCACCGAGACGAAGGTGATCGGCAATCTGGACCGCAACGACATGTCTTATGTGCCGGCCACGACCGTCAAAAATGGAAAAACGCTCACCCTTGCCAATGTGGAATGGCAGGTCACCGGCACGGCGCTCGTCGGCGAGGCGCTGGTTCCTGCCCAGTATCAGGCGGTCGCTACCTATTCCGCCTCCAGCAGCTATCAGGCTGCCACAGGCTATGTCACCACGGCGGAATATCACGGAACCGTTACTTCGGAAGGCGTGGACAGCATCACTTATACCGTGGTTTATACCGGAAGTGAGATCGTCCCCGAGAAAACACATATCTGGGATAATGGCAGTCTTACCGCTCCGCTGCTGATCATCGCTGCCGTGCTGCTCTGCGCGGGCATCGCCGCCGCTGCACTCATCCTGCTGCGCCGCCGCAAAAATGTCTATGTGTATGTTCCGGACAGCAAGCCCCGAGAGTACCGGCTGATTGCAAAGTTCCGTGTGGATCCTAACAGCGAGGTTCCTGCTATCGATGCAGGCTCTCTCACACTGAATCCGGGAGATACCGTCGCGGTTGAGGTGAAAAAATCCCTTGCTAGGCACCTGGCTGGGCGCGAGTTCACCGTTTCTTTCCCGCAGAGTGACCATACTTACACGATCCAAGCCAGCAAGCACAATGACTGGCATGAATTTACCGTTCCCGCTGAAGAAGAACAGGAGGCTCCCGTATGAAGAAGTTTTTCTCATTGACTTTGACTCTGGCTGCCATGCTTTCTGCGATGGCGGTCAGCGCACAGGCTGCCGATTATTCCTTTGAAACCGATGGCACCCCGGAATACTATCCCTCCTCTTCCTATGAGGACGTCTACGGCTCCCGCTACAATTACGGTGGAAAAAATGTGGTGGACTACCAGATCCCCGAGCTGGAGTACGGGCAGCTCAGCACCACCCAAACCGGGGTGATGGAGAAAATCATGCTGCCCGGTCTTCAGGGCATCTCTGCATCCGGCAGCGGCATTTACGGAATTTCTCCCGGCGGCGGAACTGTGGAGATCCCCGGTTTTCTGCAGGGCGGCTCCACAGCTACTCCTGCGACGCCCGCTTTCACAGAGCTGACACAGGATTTTCTGCTCTCCAACGGCGCCGTCGGAAAGATCTCCATTCCTGCCATCGGAGTTAAGAATTACTATCTCTGGGAAGGTGAAACGACTGCCAGCATGAAAAAGGGGCTGGGGCATTTCACCAGTACCAGCGTCTGGAACGGCAATGTGGCTGTCTGCGGGCATAATCGCGGCGCCAAATATGTGATCGGCAGCATCAAGAATCTGGATGTGGGTGATAAAATCACCTATACCACATCCATGGGTACCCGCACCTATCTGGTGGAGACTGTGACCAAAATCAGCAGCAGCGATTGGAGCTATTTGTCCTCTACCGCGGATAACCGAATGACTCTCCTTACCTGCGTTGCCGGAGATTCCAGTCAGCGCTGGTGTGTGCAGGCTGTTCAGGCCTCTTAAAAATCTTTTGTTGAAAAAGCCGCTTTATGATCGTAAAGGAATAGTAGATCAAAAATAAGGAGGCTTTTCCATGAAGAAGCAGATCCTCACGATGTTTACGGGCCTTTTTATCGGCGCTATTATCACAGGCGGAGCTTCCGCCTATGCTGCGGGAATCCTCGCTGAACGCAGCAACCATCGTATTTTTGTCGATGGGCAGGAGGTGCAAATGGAAGCGTATGGTATTGCTGGACACAACTATGTGAAACTCCGCGACATTGGTAAAGCGGTCGGCTTCAATGTGTTCTGGGATGCGGACAGCGGATGTGTGCAAATTGAAACCGACGCGCCTTACACCGGCGAGGCTCCCTCCGCTGAAGCTGTTCCGCCCGCTGCTGCGCCTTCTGATGTGGATGCTGCAAAGCAGGATATTGTAGCTCGCACCAATGTCCTCCGTGCGGAGCGTGGCATCGCAGCTTTGACTGCCGACGATCAACTGATGCGCGCCGCGCAGGTGCGGGCCGATGAAATGGCTGCCACAGGCACCTATTCTCATACCAGACCGGACGGCAGGAAGTATTACACCGTTACGGACTGCAGGCAGGTTGGGGAAAATATCCACCAGATCCCGCTGCTCTATCTTGCGCAGCAAAAAACCACGCTTGCGGAAACGCTCGTATATTCATGGTCAAAATCCGCAGGACACATGGAAAACATGACCGATGAAAGCTATACGGCTATCGGCGTCGGCCTTGCACGAGGGACTGACGCCAACGGCTTGGAGTGCTGGTACTGTGTCCAACTATTTCTTCGCAGCGGATACAGCATTTCGGCGGTGGACAAGCCGGCAACAAAGTAAATCCTGTTATCCTATATCACAAAGCAGACCGGGAAGCCTCGGTCTGCTTTTTCTTGTGCAATTTTGCAAGGAGGTAGCTCATTGAAAAAATTAAGAACCAGGCTCGTCTCGGCGTTTCTCGTTATCATGACGCTGTTGACGCTGCTCCCGACTTCCGCGCTGGCCGCGTCCGGCAGCGGAACGGGCATCAAGCCCACCGACAATACCAATTACTGGACAACACGACTGCTCCATGACGGTACGCCTTACAGCTACAAGCCCCCGATGGCGGCAGGCAAGCTGCTGTACTGCCTTGACCGCGGCTACGGCTACCGCTGGGGCACTGCCAGCTTTCTGAACAGCTACACCTATACCTCCGCCACCGGAGCGGACGCGGATACCGTGCTGAAAACGGCGCTGGCGCAGAGCGGCATGGGTGAGCTGGATGCCCAGCAGCTTGAAAACTTCAAATGGATGATGACGTTCATTTCGGACTATAAGGGTGACATCCCCGGCAGCCTTTTTATGGCTGCGCAGACGTATGTGTGGGATCACCAGACCTTCAAGGGTGAGGGCGATGGTGACATCGATGGCGGTGGTTACGCCAACGCCGATACCTATGAAATGTACCTGGGCTATATCGATTGGATGTTGAAAGAAAAGGCCAAGGAAGACGCAGAATTTCAGCGCCAAATTGAAGAATACGCAGAACAGGGCATCATCGCCACTGTGGTAGAAGATGAAGCTGCAAAATGGGCGGTCTACGCGAAATCCAGCGTTAAGGGGCGTCAGGCTTTCTTTAACTATTATGCGCCGAGAAAACTCGTCACCAATACATCTGAGCCGGGAAAGCCGCCGGCTGGGGACGCTGATATTACGCTGCGGAAGGTTGCCGCAGGAACGACCCGTGGTTTGGATGGCGCAAAATTTAATATTTACCGCGACGGTCAGATCGTCGGCAGCGATGTGACCCAAAATGGCGGAATCATTGAGGTCAAGGATGTCACCAAGGGCCTGTGGTCCTTCGTGGAAACCGAGGCTCCGGAGGGCTTCTGCGCCGACTCTACGCCCATCAGCGTTTATGTCGATACCACCGATGGCGACAAGCAGTACACGGTCACTGCCGAAAATTACGCACTGCCCGATATGAAGATCACCAAGCGGGACGCCATGAGCGGCAAACCGATTGCCGGCACGGTGTTTTCCATTAAGTCCGTTACCGGCAGCTATTCCACCTCCGTCACGACCGGGACGGACGGCTCCGCAACGCTCTCGGCCATTCCTGCCGGTGTCTATGTTGTGCGTGAGGAATCCGTTCCCGAGCCGCACATCGTAACCAATACCGAGCAGACCGTGGCGCTGCGCCCCGGCAAAACCTCCGAGGTCACTTTCGTTGACTATGAAAAGCCTGGTCTTGAAATTGTCAAGAAGAACATCGCCAATGGTGAGCCCATCGAGGGCGTGACCTACCGTATCGAGCAGATCGACGGCAGCTTTTCTACCAGCGCCACGACCGATAACCATGGGCGGATTTTCCTCGACTCTGTTCCTGTTGGCACATTCAAAGTAACGGAGATCAATGTTCCCAACCATGTCATTCTCTGCCCCATCCCGCAGGAAGTGGCATTGAAGCCCGGCGAAACCTCTACCGTCACCTTCTTCAATGCCCTCAAGCCCAGTCTGGAAATCCGCAAGTTGGATAGCGTCACCGGTGATCCCGTCAAGGGTGCCAAGTTCCAGATCTGGTATGGCAGCAACCATACCGACACTGGCGAGCTCAATGACCTCGGCACTTACTTTTCTGACGCAAGCGGAAAAATCATTCTTCCTGAGATCAAGGATGGCTGGTACAAAGTAACGGAATTGGAACCGGCGTCCGGGTACGCCATCAAGGAGCCTGCCACGCAGGAATGCTTCATCTCCGGTGGTGAGAGCAAGGTGCTGACCTTTGAAAATACGCCCCTTTCCGCCATCATCATCCGCAAGGTGGACAGTGAGAGCGGTCAGCCGCTGGAAGGTGCATGGTTTAGAATCCGCTACCTCGGCGGCACCTCCGGTACAGGCGGCACGGTCATCGGCGAGTACCGCACTTCGAGCAACGGAACCATTGTCGTGACCGGCCTCAAGGCAGGCACTTATGTCTGCGAGGAGATCTCCGCGCCGGACGGGTACGTCATCACCGACGCCGCTGAAACGGTCTATCTCTCCGGTAAGGATCAGGACGTGATCACCGTGACCTTCGGAAATGATAAGATGGGTTCTTTGCTCATCGTCAAAAAGGACTCTGTCACCGGCGCACCTATTTCCGATGTGGAATTCTTTATCACCGATTCGGATGGCAGCGTGATCGGCACGGCCAACGGAAAGTATGTGACCGATAGCGCGGGCACCATCCGTATTGACGGCCTGACGCCCGGCATGACGGTCATCGCAAAAGAGGTGCGTGCCAAGGACGGCTACATCCTCGACGATACCCCGCAGAGCATCAAAATCAAGCGCAATTCCGTCATGACGCTGGAATTCCGTAATCAGCCCAAGGGCGGTGTGCTTGTGAAAAAGGTGGACGCTGTGACGAACGCTCCCATCTCTGACGTCGAGTTCATTGTCACGGATTCGGACGGCAATCTCATCGGCAACGCCAACGGCAAGTTCGTGACGGACAGCGCAGGTACGTTCACGATTACGGACATCGCCCCCGGCACCACGCTTGTCATCAAGGAAACCCGTGCGAAGGTGGGCTACATTCTCGACGATACCCCGCAGACAGTCAAGGTCAAATCCAACGAGGTTGTCACAGTGGAGTTCCGCAATCAGCCGAAGGGCAATCTCATCATCGTGAAGCAGGACTCCGTTACAAAAGAGCCGTTGGAGGGCGTTCAGTTCAAGATCGTCTACGCAGACGGCTCCTATGTGGACGCTGAAGGCGGCACGCTGTCCTCCACCGGCCTGTACTGGACGGATAAGGAGGGCAAGATCACTCTCTCCGGCATTTCCGGTACCGTGGTGGTGACGGAGGTTGAGACAATCCCCGGCTACACCATCGACGAAAACACCCGCACCCAGACCGTGGTGATCAATCCTAATGACACCCAAACGCTCCACTTTTACAATGATCCTGTGGGCGGCGTGGAGATTATCAAGGTCAACGAGGATAACCACAGTGAGCGCATCCCCAACACGACCTTTGAGATCCGCAAGGTGGACGATGCCTTGGTGGATACCGTTACGACGGACAAAAATGGCCGTGTGTTCGTGACTCTGGAGGATGGCAGCTACTATGCAAAAGAGGTCACATCGAACAAATCGTTCCGGCTGGATGACACGCCCCACTATTTTGAGATCAAGGACGGCAAGCGTGTGACGCTGCAAGTGACCAACAAAAAGCTCAGCGGCATCGTTATCCACAAAATCGACAGCGCCACGGGCGAGGGGATCTATGGTGTAAAATTTGTCCTCTATGATGCGAACAAGAAGCCCATTGGAGAGTACACCTCGGACGATGAAGGCTACATCTACATTGACGAGATCCCTGGCGGGCTGAGCGGCCGCTTTTATCTGAGAGAGCTGGAAGCCGCCCCCGGCTACACGCTGGATAAGCAGTATAAGACCGTCTATGTCTCTCCGGGCAAAACCGTGGAGATTGAGTGGGAAAATACCGCTGTCACGGGCCAGATCCAGATTTATAAGTACGCCGCTGAGTATAACGAGGTCACCGGCACCGCTGCAGGTACTCCGCTCAAGGGCGCTGTTTATGAGATCGTCAATGTCCGCAGCGGCAAGGTAGTGGACTACATTACAACGGATGCCCGGGGCGTTGCGGCCAGCAAGCCGCTGCCGCTGACCCGCTATCAGATCCGGGAGGTCACAGCGCCCGCCTATTGGCAGCTCGATCCTACCGTGCATGATGTGACGCTGGAATATCCCGGTCAGATCATCAAGCTCTCTGCCTACGATAAACCCTCCAGCCTCGGCGTTACCATCACCAAGCGGGGCAACGCGCAGGTCATGGCGGGCCAGTCCATGCGCTACGATCTTACGGTGGCCAACACCTCCAACGTGCCGCTGGAGTCCTTCTTCTGGCACGATAAAATTCCCTACGATGTGGCTCGCCCCACGACGCTCACCACCGGTACCTACAGCGCGCGTCTCAATTATCGCATTCTCTATAAGACCAACTACAACGCGAGCTATCAGGTGCTGGCGAGCAACCTGCTTACCGGCAATAACTACAGCTTCAGCCTCAACGCCATTCCCATGCAGGCTGGCGAAGTGGTGACCGACATCTATTTTGACTTCGGCAAGGTTCCTGTCGGCTTCCAAAGCGTTGTCAACCCCACGCTGAGCGTGATGGTGAATGGAAACGCGGTCAATGGCTATCAGATGGTCAACCGCGCCGATGTGGGCGGCAAATATCAGGGCACATGGCAGACCGCAGCGGCAAGCTGGGTGACGATCATCCGGCGGCTCTGGAATACACCTACACTCCCCAAGACTGGCTACTAAATCCAATCCTTTTCAGGGAAAGCGCCCTATCCGGGGCGCTTTCCCAATTCTAATGTGAGGAGCTGAACTATGAAACACAAAAAAGGATTTGCTGCCGTCCTTTTGACGCTGATCATCAGCGCGCTGCTGTCCGTTTCCGCCTTTGCCGCCTCTGACGGCTTTTCTGATGTGCCGGAAGCATCTCCGTTTTATGAAAGCGTCGCTTACCTTGCTGGGCGAGGCATTACTTACGGTACGGGAAACGGCCGGTATGCACCGGACACACCGATTACGGTGCGCCAATGGGCAACGATGCTCTGCCGGGCCTTTGATAAAGAAGACGCCCTTTTGGATCCTGCCGGCTATGGCGGTGATGCCTGTATCAACCAAGGCTATGCGGATGGATGGCTGAATCTGCCGGCTATGGCGGCGCCGGACTCCCGCCTGTGCCGCTATGCCATCTATGAAAGCGGCTTTGCTGCCTTTGACATTGCCCTTTACAGTTCTCAGCTCTACCCGGAGGGGGAAACCCTGTCTTCGCAGGACAATGCTTTCCACGCTGCTGTGAGCTTTGGCTTATGCGAAGACACCTGTGCAGGGACGGACATCATCACACGGGGCGAGGCTGCGGATCTTCTCTATGCTCTTTTGACCGGGGAATTTACCGTTGCGCCGCCGCCCATTCTGGAGACGATTCCTCTGAACAATAAAGAGGGCGTCCATCTGAACAGCTACCTGCTGGAACTTCAAAAGATCCCGGAGCCGATCCGGCAGGCATTTGCGGAAAGAGGGTGGCAGTACACCATTGACTATGCGTACCTTGCAAGGCTGAGTGAAGAGCGGAATATGAGCTGTATTGGGGCAACCAATTACGGAAGCCGCCAAATCACTGTATCCTCGGCAGGGGCCACCGTCCATGAGTTTGGCCACTTTCTCGATGAGCTGATGGGCTTCCCATCTCAGACGGAAGGCTTTTATCAGGAGGAATCCGGAACCGCAGCAGCCCTGCTCCGTCCGTATGCGCTTACCAACGAGCAGGAGTATTTTGCGGACTGCTTCGTGTACTGGCTCACTTACCGTGATAACAGCAAAAAAATGGCGTCGCTTTGCAGCGCCGCACCAAAAACATACGCATATCTTTTGGCATTGGAAAGTCAAAATTGGCAGCCGGCTGCATAGGCCTTCCTGCCTGGCTGCGGCTGTTTGAAACCCCATAACATTGTTATTATACTGTACCGTATCCTGCAACGTCAATCAAATTAACAGCAATCCACCTAAAATCAGATGGATACACAGTTTGCATTATGGCTATTTCGTACAATTTGCGGATTGCAAACCAATAGAAAATCTGCTATTTTATAAATACAGAAAGAAAGGTGAGTCCGATGTACCAGTAACCCTCAAATCTGTAGAAATCGGAGGTAACCAGTGAT
>OLNZ01001129.1_pt1 | contig 20696 bp, 19 predicted proteins | sample 1672981 | NCBI WGS metagenome assembly OLNZ01 (sample SAMEA3136743, study PRJEB25190) | human gut metagenome | biome: human gut; feature: human-associated habitat; material: faeces | place: Austria | collected 2013 | reverse complement strand
CGTCAGAGTCTCCGCCTGCTGTCTTTTGGCTCCAAAAGACCTTGCTTGCCAAAGCCCGGAGTGGACTCCGCGCTCACAGTCTTCTCATTCCAAGCCCAATTTTTGATTATATCATCGTCCTTCCTTTTTTATGGATTAACTTTATCAATTATAAAGTGTCAATATTCCCTTCTTTTCATTAAGGTATTTGCCACAAAAGTTAAATATCTGTTTCATTGCGATCCACCTCAATACGCTATATCCTCAGCTGTTTAATCTTTGTCTCGCCCTATCGCTTCAAGACAAGTTTCCAGCGCGGTCATTCCTGCCTTAGTTTCAATATCCGGTCTTGTGCCTGCAATGGCGTTGCAGCTTCCGTCAGGATTTAAAGAAAAATATGGGTCGAAGTACACGAGCAGTCCGCTGTTAGGCAAGGCAAATGTATATGGCTGCCCCCCACGTCCGTTTCCGCCCGTTGTTTCGCCTACAAGCCTTGCAAAGCCCGTAGCCTTGCAAAAGGAAGCAAATGCATCAGAAGCGGAGTAATTGCTACTGTCAATCAACATCCATAATTGACCTTGAAAGCAAATGTTATCCTCGTGTTGCGTGCAAGTGTTTTCGTAACTGTAAAACTTCAGATGACCGAAATCTTCCATATTTAAATCCGGAAATGTCTTATTCCAAGTCTCGCTATCGATTTCTTGAAACTCGGACGGAAACGGCTGCTCTGCATCCCACATAAAACGGTTAAACTTGCCATCCTTAACACCGATCATACCATTTTGTATCAAAGGCTCGCAACTTATGTGTGATATGATTCCATCCATCCACACGACGTCGTTCCCTCCACCGTTTCCCTGTATGTCTATGATTATGTCATCCGCCTCGCTGTTTGCTTCAAAAAAATCCTGAATCATCTTGATCGCAATCGGCGTACATTCTGGAGACGACCAAAGGAAACCTGTAATTTTTATGTAAGGAATATCTTCTCCAACCGTAGCCTCTATAATCGTTTGTCTGACTTCTTCATACAATGATTGTTCTTGCGGGTATAGCTGTGTACTACCTTCGGTAGAGGCAGGTGTGTGGCTTGGTATTAAGTTTTTATAATAGTCATAAAAGGTTTTGACCTTTTGGCTTTCTATTATGGATAGTATCCTGGATAGCATATCGACTCCTTCTTTACTGTCGGGGTTCTGATTCTCTCCGCTCGATTCCACTACCGATCGAAAAGAATCGACCATGCGTTGATACAAAAACGGTTGAATGACATATAGATGGCCTATGCTTTCAAACTGATTCAAGCAGTTATTGATTACATTTATATAATTATCCTGAAGTATGGAGGATCCCCTACACACACTTATCAGCTCAGTACGGTAAGTATCCCTTACCTCCCTCCAATCCAGCCCCAGTTCATTTTTTATCGTTTCAAAATATGGGTAATTATCCTCCAACATTTCCCATAAGGCATCATAGTCTTCAAGCGCTTGCTGTTTAGATAGAATTAACTGCTCTCCATCTGAACTAACTTTCAGTGCTGTTTCATATGGGAGTGGAAATTTGTCATAATCAGAAAACCTGTTTGTAGTAGTCTTATCAGGCATTCCCGGAGAATGCTCTGGAATGCTATGATTGGCGATGAACCCATCGCAGGAGCATAAGAGGGTCATTAGCATTGATAAAACTAAGATAAATAACTTATATGGCTTCATGCCTTTATAGTTCCTTCCTTTATAGTTCCTTTCAAATTCCGGTCATCCTAAGTATAATACTGCGGACAGCAGTTATTTATTAACCATTAGAGACATCCGATGTGCGATTATCCGCCATAAGGCTCAGGAACCATTTTACCAACGTAGGATCTGGCTCCACACAAACTGCAATTAGCAGCACATAAAGTTTCACAGTTAGCAGCGCATAGCGTTTCACAGTTTGCTCCACATAACGAAGAACATTCTGCCCCGCATACATAAATCAATGTACTACTGTATGGTTATAAATATAATAAAATATTAGTAGCGCAATGTCAGCTAGATATCTGAAATATATCATATATCTGCCTATTTGGAAGAATATGACATCACCGCCGACCCGCGCACGCTCCGCAACGACATCGAACAGCTTGTGGAGTTCGGCGTGGATATTGTCAAGCGTGACCCTAACGATCCCAAGAAATGGGTGATTGACGAGGAAGCTGCACAGGTCGTGAAGTGGATCTTTGCGCTCTGCATGGAGGGAAAAGGGCCGAGCCAAATCGCCGCCTTGCTGGAAAAGGAGAAGGTGCTGAACCCCACTGCCTACAAGCAGCGGGAGGGCAGAAAAACACCGCATCAGACCCCAGAGAATGAGTATCGCTGGCACGAAAGCACCGTTGCTTACATCCTCGAATACATGGAGTACACAGGCTGCACGGTCAATTTCAAGACCTACACCAACTCCATCTGGGATAAGAAACAGCGGGAAAATCCAATGGAGAATTGCAAGATTTTCTATAACACCCATCCGGCAATCATCTCTCTGGAAGTCTTTGATAAGGTGCAGGAGATCAGGCAGCAGAGGCATCGCAGAACAGCGACGGGGAAGAGCAATATGTTCTCCGGTCTGGTGTTTTGCAGCGACTGCAAGCAGAAGCTCTACTATTCCACCACCAGCTATTTCGAAAAGCGGCAGGACTTCTTCATCTGCTCCACCCATCGTGTCAATAAGGACAAGTGCAGCGGACATTATATTCGTGCTGTTGTGCTGGAACAGATCGTCTGGAAGCACATTCAGGAGGTCATATCGGTAGTCACTCGCTACGAGGCCTATTTCCGTTCCGAGATGGAGCAAAAGCTCCGTATACAGAGCGAGGAATCGCTGCGGCTACATCAGAAACGGCTGGCACAGGCTGAGAAGCGGATTGGAGAGCTTGACCGCCTTTTCATCCGCATTTACGAGGACAATGTTGCCGGTCGGCTGGATGACGAACGCTTTGCCATGATGAGCAAGAACTACACCGAGGAACAGAAAGACCTCAAAGCCGAGGTCAAAGGTCTGCAACAGCAAATCCATGAACAGGAACAACAGGCAGAGAATATAGAGCAGTTTGTTCAGCGGGTAAAGAGGAACAGCACCCTCACGGAGCTGACCCCCTATGCCCTCAGAGAGCTTGTCAAGGCGGTCTATGTAGATGCACCGGACAAGTCCAGCGGCAAGCGCAGGCAGAAGGTACATATCGAGTACGACCTTGTGGGCTACATTCCCGTGGATGAGCTGCTAAAAGCGGAACAGGCATGACCGAGATCATGCCTGTTCCAAGAAATTTGATTTTACTGTCTTACCAGCAGAGAGCTTATGGCCGCTTTTTGCTTTCGCATAATAATCGCGCGGTTCTTATGTGCCTTGTCGTTTTGCTTTTAAGCGGACTTTCCTTTTATGCGCCTAACCGTCTGCAATGCAGTTTTCCAATTTACCGCCAAATTCACAACAATCGCTGTGCCTATGGTCACACCCGCCGCCTTGCACGCAAGCAGAAGCCACGAAAGATATGTTGTTTCGGTCATAATGAAGCTCTTTGTCAAGAAATACGATATTATGAGCACCGCCGCATCAGTAATGACATACTTAACAAAATGCCATATTGGGCGGTTGATTATATTTTTATGCAAATACCATACCAAATAACAGGTGTGGTACATCATTGCCGCAAACGTACCCGCCGCCACGCCCACAAGCCCCCACTTGAACACAAGTACCAGTGACAGCACTGCATTTATCGCCGTCGAAATGAAGGCGCCATTCTGCGTCTGCTTGAAATGGCCCGCAGATTTGACAAGGCTGAAATACGGCACCCTAAGACAGCGGGAGGCGTAAGCAAGCGCCATAAGCGTCCCGAACGCGGGCAGCAGATAATCAGCGTCGTTTATGCCTCGCGTATATACCGCCGCAAACGGCACAATCGTTATCGCGGCAATGGTAAATACTATCGTGACTGCTGTGTGCATTATAAACTCCACCCTTTCAAACGAGCCGTTGAGCGCGTCATTCTCTTTTCGGGCTATCATGTTCCCAAAGTATGACTCAAGACCTGTCGTCGCCATTATGACCGTTACCGCAAGCCCGTTTGCAACATTAAAATACACCGAATATACAGACACGCTCGCAAGAGTCGAAAAGAGCGTCAATACCACCACGTCGATATTCTCGCATACCACCGCGGATACATGCTGCGCAAAGCCGTTCCATTTTTGCTTTATCGGCTCTTCTGTGAGTTTAATATGCTTGTTAATCTCATAATGCTTTCGCACATAAAGCGCAGTCAGCAGCGGCCTGACAACGAATATCGCCGCCGTAACCAGCTTCACGATGTGTACCGACGCCCCGTTTTTTATAAGAATTATGCAGAACACGGCGTTAAGCGCGGTCGTTATAATTTGCAGCGCAATATGCACATACGATTTTTGGTCCGCATTCAGCAGAAGCTGATATGTCGCGCCGAAAAAATACTGAGCAAAGGTGCTTACGGCTATTATAGCCACAAGCGAAGCCGAAAACCACGGGTTATGCTCCCTGTTTACTATTGTTGGGAACACAAACATCAGTACCGCTATATATATAAGAAAAATTACCGCTATGCGCCGAAAGAAGCGCTCCGACGAAATAACTATCCTGCTGATTTGGTCATTGTTTTTTTCAGCAAGCGGAGTATAAAGGTTCGCCTGTATCACGGGACCTATGCCCATCTCCATAAGCGATATTAAGCTCAAAAAATGGGTTATCGACGAAACAAGCCCGTTTACCTCAGACCCATAGTACTCAAGCATAAACCGCGGCAGCAAAAAGCCGCAGATCATAGCCACTATCTGCTTCAGCAGCCCCATGCCGCCGTTGAGAAAAAGCTTTTGTTTTCTGTTCATTCCCGTTTCCCGCATACGAAGCGTTAAGCCACCGTTAATTATCATATCACATGGTCGCGCATATCGGAACAGAAATATCTTAATGCGCATATGCGCAAACAAAAAAACGCGGCTCGGCATATTCGCCGGCCGCTTCCAATCGTGCTTTATTCCCTGTACTTTTTGATTTCACGCGCAAGTATTTTCAGCCGCTCGGCGTTCTTTGCAAGCTCGGCCTCCTTTTCGTCGAGCTCACGCTGCGCGTTTTCAAGCCTTTGCGCCAGATCGTCGAGTTCGCACGTTATCTCGTCTATGAACTCGTCAACCTCTGTCATATTATATCCAAACAAGGAATGTGAAAACCGTTTATTTACTATCTCGTCTCTGTTCATGTCATTCTCCGCGAGCGCGCAGTGCGCAAAAAAACAGTTTGCCGTGCGCGCGCAGCGCGCACGGCTCGTATCGGTCGTAATTACAGACCTTCGCTCTCTTCCTCGGAGTCGCTCCCGGTGCTCATCACATCGTAATTGGCAGGCGCCATGCAATATATCGCATAGTCTATCCTGTGTATCCTTCCTCCGAGTGCGTAGGCCGCGCCGTTCACATAGTCGAGAATGCGCTGCGCCATCGGGACATCTGTCTCAGCCAGCTCGGACACATTCACGATTACCGGTTTGCGGCTCTTGAAATTGTCAACTATGCTGCGTGTATCCTCAAAGCATACGGGACGGTAAATAACCATCTTCTGCTGCGCAGCTGTGGGAAAGCTGACCACGTTCTCCCTGTTGGAACGCTTCCTCGCCGTGTTCCTTGAAAAGGCCGATACGTTGCTGTTGTTTTCTTCCTCGAAATCGTATTCGTCCTCCGTGTACTCGTCGTCGAGTTCAACTTCAGAAACGCCTATCTTATCGAGAATCTTGTCAAAAAATGCCATCGTTCATTCCTCCGTTTCTTTTTCGGCGCTTGGAGAAATTTCTGATTGATTGAAGCGTTTTTTTATATATCTATCGCTTCTGTTTGCGTCAATAGCGCGGGCCGAATATGGCCGTTCCTACTCGCACCATGTTCGAGCCTTCCTCTATCGCCGCCGTATAATCGCCGCTCATACCCATTGAAAGGTGCTTCATTTCGACATTTTCGAGCTCTTGCTTCTTTATGTCTTCAAAGATCTTCCGCATTTGCGCGAAGTATTTACGCACATCGGCCTCTCCCACATGAGGCGGAACGCACATTATTCCCTTCACGCCAATGCCCGGCATGGCGGATATTATCCTGATAAACTCGGCCGCTCCGTCGCTCGCGGCGCCGCCCTTTTGTTCCTCGCCGCCTATGTTCACCTCGACAAGAACGTCCTGAACAATGCCGGCAGCCGATGCTCGCCTGCTTATTTCCCTTGCAAGCTCAAGCCTGTCCACCGACTGTATAAGTGATACGTTTCCTACAATATATTTTACCTTATTTGTTTGAAGCTGTCCAATAAAATTTTTGACTACTCCTACGGAATTAAAGTATTCCAGCTTTTCCGTAAGCTCCTGCGCCCTGTTCTCTCCAACGCTGCGCGCGCCTGCCTTTACCGCCTCGTCTATCCTTGCTATGTTGACAAACTTTGTGACAACTATAAGCTCAATATCCTCGGGCCTTCTGCCCGAACGCACAGCCGCCTGCGCCACGTTCTCCTTGACCCTTGCGAAATTCTCGGCAATATTCATCATAATCCCAGCCTTTCCTTTATTCTCGTGAAATTGCTTACGCGCTCCTTAACGTACTTTTGTCCGGAAACGAGCGTGTCGCGCGCGTTCTTGGCCCTGACTATCGCCTTCGAGCCGTCTACCGCATATACCTCTATCTCAATGCGTGTGTTATTCCCGTCCGCAAGCACTATATAGGGTACGCCTTTCTCGAATTGTATTGATTCCGTATTTACCTCAACGCCGCTTACCTGCGCGGAAATGGCCGCCTTTATAGACCGAACGCCTATAAAGTCCCCTATATCGGAGTTTATCTGTAATATATTGACTACCTTTTTGCCGGATACCTTAGCCTCGAGCGCCACTCCCCTGTATGTGCTCCCCGAGTAGCCGTCGAACACAACAGAGTATTCCTGCCCTTTTACCAACCGCACGGGATCCGCTGCATTCGTCAAAAAAGCGCAATACCATGTGTTCGGCTCGACTATTCTGTACAGCAGCGACATTTCATCGTCCGACGAGCTTCCCTCCTTGTTTCCCTTTATCGCCGACGCCAAAAGCTCGGAAGTTAATATGTCAAGCTTGTCTGCATTAAGCGCCTGCTCGAAGCCGTCGAAATAAAAGCTGACGCGCCCCGAGGTCGTCGCGGCAATCGTGCTGCGCCATTGCTCAAACTGCGTATTTCTTATTTCTTCCTCTCGGTATAGCGCCGTAAGCGTCTCGGTTGCATAAACCTTGTCCCGCAAATAAGCGCTGCGTTTCGCAAGCTCCGCGCAAAGCCGCTGCTCAAGCAGCTGAAGATCCTCTCCTTCGCCGGTCATTATGCAGGCCCTTATAAGGTGCTTTACTTCGTCAATACCGGCGTCGAGAACAGCAAGCTCACCGTCTTCTATGCCATCAAGCTGCCGCATCTGCTCATCGTATATCTCGTTTTCGAGCATAAGCACCGATTGCAGCATATCCTCACTATAGCCCCACTTGAGAACCCACGCAAGCGTGTCGCCCTCATTAACTGTATCGCCTTCGCCCGCGATGTACATAAGCTGATCGTACTTCTCTATAGCAACACACTCTTCCTTGCGTATTATCGCCGTTTTAACGTCAAGGTTAAGCATCATTCCCGAAGACGACGTAACTCCCCACGACCTGCCGGGTATAAACAGCACAAGCAAGCCAATAATGACAAACCCCGCAAACACGGCAAGCGCGTAGAATTTCGGATGGAACTTAAATCGTTTTCTTCTTACGATCATCTATACACCTCGATCTGAAACGTCTCTTATTCCGTCAGCGCATAGCCTTCTTTTTTCGACCTGCCGTACTGCCTGTCGAAATTCTCTTTATTTTTGGCTATGTAGCCCTCGTAAAGCTCATCGGAGGTCATGCCGGCGCGTCTTGCCATGCTTACGACAAAATGCACCACGTCGACTATCTCTTCCTTAATGGCCGCGCTGTCAATTTCCTTTGGATTCTTCCACCACTTGAAATTTACCTCGCAAAGCAGCTCGCCGAGCTCGCTCACGAGCGCAAGCACGTCCTTCTGTATCCACTCCTCGCTCGATATTCCGCCGAGGCCGCGCCTAAGCGTTATATCGTCATCCAATAAGCCCTGAAGCTCAAATATAACGTCAAGCTTGTCCTTCACCGTGTTCTCACTCATTGCGACTCCCCCGAATCAGTATTATTTGAAGCTGTCGGCAAGCTTCTGCGTTCCCTTGCCCACGAATGCGGCGCAAAGCCTGTCGGCATCGAACACATGCGGTATTATAGCATTTATGTCGTCCATCGTCACGCCGTCGATTTTTCTTATGACGTCGTCCGACGAATACAGCTTATTTCTAAGCAGCATTGCCTTACCGTTCGCCGACGAATGCGCCGACGTGCCTTCAAAGCCGATTATGTAGCTCCCCTTCATCTGCTCTTTGCTGCGCTCGAGCTCATCGGGCGTTATGCCGCTGCGTTTTACATTTTCTATCTCGTTCATCAGCGCATCGAGAACCTTCGGCGCCTGCTTTTCGCTCGTACCCGCATACATGCCAAACGAACCCGTAGCCGAATACGACGACGTGAACGAATATACGGAATACGCCATTCCACTATCCTCGCGGATATGCTGGAAAAGGCGCGAGCTCATGCTGCCGCCGAACGCATTGCTCAAAACTCCGAGCGGATACTGCCCCGCTTCGCCTACCGCGAAACCCGGCAGACCCATGCAAATCTGAACTTGTCCGATATCCTTCTCTATAGCCTTAAACAGCCGTGCGCCGCGTTTTTCACCGTAAACCCTCGTGTTCCCATCATGCGACGGGCTTATGCGTCCGAAGCGCTTATTAAGCTCGTCCATAAGCTTTTCCCGTTCAAAGTTTCCCGCGCAGGAGATTACTATGTTATCGGGCGTATAACGCCTGTGCATATATCCGAGTATGCCTTCGCGCGTGAAGCTCTCAACCGTTTCCTCCTTGCCGAGTATCGGTCTTGCCAAAGGATCTCCCGCATACAACAGCCCGGCAAGCGTCTCTTGCACGAGATCCTCGGGTATATCGCCCGTCATATGTATCTCCTCGATAACTACGCCCTTTTCGCGCCCTATGTCATCGGGATCGAGCCGCGGATTCATTATCATATCGGCAAGCACGTCGACCGCAAGGTCAACATGCTCGTCAAGTATGTTTGCATAAAAGCATGTGCATTCCTTTGCCGTAAACGCGTTAAGGTTGCCTCCGACGGCGTCCATCTCCACCGCTATATCCTTCGCGCTGCGGCTGCTTGTCCCCTTAAAGAGCATGTGCTCTATGAAGTGAGTTATTCCGTTTTCGCCGCTGTTCTCGTCGACCGAGCCGGCCTTTACCCACGCGCCTATCGCCACAGAGCGGAAGCCGTCCATCCGCTCCATGACAACGCGTATTCCGTTATCAAGTTTTTCAAGAGTTATCATTAAATCAATTCGACCTTCCGATTAAATTCCCGGTTGTCACAGGCTCAATGCCTCTGCTTCTGAAGCAGTATATTATCGCCTTGAGCGCCTGAGCCGCCTGTTTTGTGGGTCTCATGAGTATTATGCTCCCCGACGGCGCATTTTCTGCGCGCTTAATTATTTGTTCGGCCGTATCCTGCGAACAGAGCAGGTCAAGCGTACACATGACGTGCGTTAAATCAAGCTTTTTACATGCACGCGATGACGTTGCGCTGCGCCTGTCGCCTGAATAGTATAGTTTTGGCCGTATCCCTGTCAGCGATTCCACAACGCTTACCGCCTCCGTCAGATCCTCCGTTACCCACGAAAGGTTGCCGTCATCGTAAGGCTCCATGCCTATAATGCCGAGCTCATGGCCGAGCGACGCCATTCTCGTAAGCGTGGCGGGATTTTGCGACGCCCATTTGCCGCTTACCATAAACGTCGAGCGCACGTTTTCTTCCTCGAGTATATCGAGTATCGGGTCAAGGCTTGAAGCGTTATAGCTTATCACCCATTGAAGCGATATACTTTCGTCCGTGTTCGCCTTGTAAATAGGGCTGGCGAATGTTTCGACAGCGAACGAATCCGGCTGCTTTGTTATTGCATACAGCGCGAATATCAGCCCTACAAGCACTATGTTGACTATCGCCGAGGCCTGTCTTTCCATACTGCGTTTCCCCATGAATACCTCCGAAATCGACTGATGCTATAAGATATTCACGGCTGCGGCAGCATATGCTTTTCGGGTTTTTAATCACAGAGACAGGCGGCCGCCTGTCTCCGTAACTTGTCAACTATCTCCTGTCGTCGGGCAGCAGACCTTTATGCGTCAGGTCTATCTTGCCGTCGGGCTTTATGTCTATTACCCTTACGAGTATCTCATCGCCTAACGAAACGACGTCTTCCACCCTCTCAACGCGCTTGTTTGAAAGCTTCGAGATGTGTACAAGTCCCTTCTTGCCCGGCTTAATCTCTACCTGAGCGCCAATCGGCAGTATTGAAACCACCTTGCCGAGATAAACATCTCCTATCTCAATGTCCTTAACTATAGCCTCAATCATGCGCATAGCCTCCGCAGCGGCCTCCTGATCGGGAGAAGCAATAAACACGCGTCCGTCGTCCTCGATATCTATCTTGACGCCCGTGTCGGCAATAATCTTGTTAATCGTCTTGCCTCCCGTTCCGATAACCTCGCGTATCTTATCGGGGTTAATTGTGAACTGGAGTATTCTCGGAGCGTATGGCGACAGCTCTGCGCGCGGCGCGGAAAGCGTTTCAAGCATCTTTCCAAGTATGAAGAGCCTGCCCTCTCTTGCCTGTGCAAGAGCGCGCGTGAGTATCTCCTCGTTGATGCCCTTAATCTTGATATCCATCTGTATGGCGGTGATGCCGTCCTTCGTTCCGGCAACCTTGAAATCCATATCGCCTAAAAAGTCCTCAAGACCTTGTATATCGGTAAGAACGACTATCTTGCCTGTCTCGGGATCCTGTATAAGTCCCATCGCTACGCCTGCAACGGGCTTTTTAATGGGTACGCCCGCATCCATGAGCGCAAGCGTCGATGCGCATACCGACGCCTGAGATGTCGAGCCGTTTGAGCTTATTACCTCGGAAACAAGGCGTATCGCGTACGGGAAGTCGTCCTGATTCGGAAGCACAGGTACAAGTGAACGCTCCGCCAGCGCGCCGTGGCCAATCTCGCGCCTGCCGGGTCCGCGCATTACGCGCGTCTCGCCTACGCTGTAAGGCGGCATATTGTATTGATGCATATAGCGCTTGAACTCTTCCTCGCTTATGCCGTCAAGCGTCTGGCCGTCGCCCATTGCACCAAGCGTCGCCACCGTAAGCACCTGCGTTTGGCCGCGCGTGAATACTGCGCTTCCGTGCGTCCTCGGAAGTATCCCAACCTCGCACCATATCGGACGTATCTGCTCATATGTACGGCCGTCCGGACGTATACCCTTGTTGATTATCTTTTCGCGTACGATTTCCTTTGTAAAGCCGTATAGAATGTTATCAATGTCCTTTGCGGAATCCGGGAACTCCTCGGCAAACTGAGCTATCGTGTCGTCCTTGACCTGCTGCGAACGCGCCTCGCGCTCCTTGCGGTCGAACGTGTCGAGCGCCCATTGCATGTTCTTAAACGCATAATCCCTTACGCGCTCCGTCAGTATCTCGTCGGGCTTGTACACCTCGACCTCGCACTTGGGCTTGCCTATTTCCTTCGCAATCTCATCAATGAAGTCGACTATGCGCTTGATTTCCTCATGCGCAAGCAGTATCGCCCTGAGCATTTCAGCTTCCGTAACCTCCTGCGCGCCCGCCTCGACCATCATAACGGCGTCGCGCGTTCCCGCAACTGTAAGCTGCATGCGGCTGAGCTCTCTTTGGAGGCTGTTGGGGTTAATTATGTATTCGCCGTCGACATAGCCTACGCTCACGGCGCCCGTTGGACCCATGAACGGCGCCTCGCTTATGCTTAAAGCTATCGACGAGCCTATCATGGCAAGCACGTCCGGCTGCACGTCCTGCTCAACCGACATTACTGTAGCTATAACCTGGACATCGTTATAGAAGCCCTTCGGGAAAAGCGGGCGAAGCGGACGGTCGATAAGCCTTGACGTAAGCACGGCCTTTTCCGTCGGACGCCCTTCGCGCTTTATAAAGCCGCCCGGTATTTTGCCTACGGCATACATTTTTTCTTCAAATTCGCAGCTAAGCGGCAGAAAATCAACGCCGTCGCGCGCTGTTTTCGCCACCGTGGCACATACAAGCACCGCCGTGCCGCCGCATCTCACCATGCATGAGCCGCCGGCCTGTTCGGCATATTTGCCCGTTTCAACTATGAGCTCGCGGCCCGCAAGCTTCATCCTGAACTCTCTAAACATTATTCTTCTCCTTATAAAATATCATCATTATATTATAACACGCCGTTATTGGTTTGAAGCAATATATTTTGACGCCGTATCACCCTTGGGGATACGGCGCCGACCGCGTTTTGAATCAGTCCCTCTTTTTCCCGACGATAAGCACATGATTGCTCATGCCGAGCATTTCTTTTTTCTCGCAGCAATATATGTGATATCGCATATATTGTGCGTGCTCTTCGTCGTCAAGCGCGTTAATTGTATCGGCCATAAGCTCGCTCGGTCCGTCGGAGGCGACCTCATGAATTATGCTTACGCCTTCGTTTTCAAGCATTTCGCGCATCCTGTCTACCGTGAAAAAAACAAACGGAAAATCCTCAACCTTGAATGTATCGTGATCGTATGAGTTTTCCTTGAAAAAGTGCGGCCGATGCGCAAGCTCCGTCAGCACTACCATATCGTTCGAAATAAAAGCGAAAAACGCAGTTCCGTCCGGTTTCATAACTCTGAGCGCTTCCCTTATGCATTTCGAGCGGTCTTCCGCGCGGCAGAGATGATAAAGCGGCCCGAGCATGAGCACCGTATCGAATGTGCCGTCCTCAAACGCACTTAGGCCGCAAGCATTGCCGTGAATAAGGGTTATCGGCACACCGTGCGCCTGAACGCCTTCACGTTGTTTTCCGCAAGCTCTACCGCAGTTACATCAAAGCCCTTTTTCGCAAAATACAGCCTGTATTCTCCCGCGCCAGCGCCGAGATCGAGTATCTTGCCGTCGGGCTTAAGGTAGCGCTCAATTTATTTCACACTCGTCAGGACTCCACTCGCGCCGCCTTCGAGCGGTTCAGGCGCGTATCCTCATCGAACACCTCGTATATGGCGTTCACCCGTTCGGCATCGTTCTCTATTCTTCTTATACTCTCTATATCCATATTATCTCCCGGTGATGTAATTCAGAATCAGCTTTGCCGTCTTCATAACGCCGTCTATATGCGTACGCTCATAGCCGTGCGTTGCGCTCGTGCCGAAACCGAGCGCCGCGTGGCGCACATCATGCCCCGCCGCAAGAGCTGTGTCGCTGTCCGTTCCGTATGACGGCGTAAGAACGTCTATAACGAAATCTATGCCGTTTCTTTCGGCGCAGTCGCAAAGCTCGCGCAGCATTCCAAAGTGATACGGGAAACGCGAATCCTTTGCCACAAGCGATACCTTATGCTCGTCACCGGTCTGCTCCGGACCCGTGCACATGACATCAATCGATATTATATCCTTTGTGCCCTCGGGCAGCCATGAACCGCCGTGGCCTATCTCCTCATACATCGTGAATATCATCTTGACGTTTCTTGCAGGCGCTCTTCTCTCATCCTTCATTGCCTTCATAACGCCGAGCGACAGCGCAATCGCCATTTTATCATCGATATAGCGGCTCTTTATGTAGCCGTTGATAATGCTGCATCGCGGCTCAAGCGAAACTATATCGCCAACAGCTATGCCGAGTCTTCGCACATCGTCAGCCGTGCTGACATCCTCATCGAGCACTATCACGATGTTTTTATCATAATCTGCGAGCGCATCGCGTTCATGCATAGGCGTGACATGTGTGCACGAATGCGTGCGCTGCACCGTTCCGGAGTATATACCGTTTTTTCGCGTGTTTATCCTTACGCATTCGCGCTCCGCGCAGTATGCATGCAATCCGCCTATATTCGTCACCTTCAGCGTTCCGTCGGAGTTTATATGACGCACCATAAGCCCTATCGTATCCGCATGCGACATTATAACAAGCGAATCGCCTTCTCCGCCCATATCCGCTATCACACCGCCTTTATGAAGGCACGACGTCTTATAGCCGAGTTTCGCGCACTCGTGGATAAGATACCCCTGTATTTCCTCATAAAGCCCCGTGGTGCTGTCGATGGCTATAAGCTCTTTGAACTTGTCGATTATATATCCGCTGTACTTATCCATTGTGCTCTCCTTGTTTTTTATTTAGTTTTACCATCTGTCCGCATAACATGTCAACGCCCCGCCCGCTTGAATGTCTCTCTGTTTTTTTGCAGCCGGCATCAATCAGCTTCTTCAGTTCTAAAACTACAGTCGTTTTCACCGTGCAGCATCGTAATTGCAACCCGATTTGACCCGCTGAAACCGTTCACAAGCCGATATATGCAACATGGTAAGTATATAAAAGCGGAGGCATGCCTGTCAGCAGCCCCCGCAGCATCTGCAATCCGCATCAGATAAGCTGCGTCCCTTACGCCGCAAATCCTACGGATGTTTCAATATTACTTTATAATTCTGAACTTGCCTATTATAGGCAGTTCTTTACAGCGGCCATGCGCAGCGTTTACAATTCCCAGAACAGTGAATACCACAAACAACGGTGCCGCAATCCAGAAAAGCACAGTCATTACCAATCCAAGCCACCATGATATCAGAGAGAAAAGCTCGACAACAATAAGAGCGGTAACTGCATATGCAGACTCCGATATGGCAAGAACAAGCCCCTGGTTTGTATGGAAACGCGCGAATTTAGATTCCTTGGCAGCAAACAGAGGAACGAGCACAAGCCAGGAAATATATGCAAGTATCCCCATTGCTTTATTTTCCGAAATATCCGCCTCGTCGCTCTGTACGGGCTCCTGATACTGCGGCTGAGCATACTGTTGCTGCTGTTGCTGATACTGCTGTTCTGCTTCCGTGTTTGACGACGCATTTACAGCATTGCCGCACGATATGCAGAATTTTGCGTCTTCCGGAAGCTGAGCTCCACAATTACCACAAAATGCCATAATATAATATCTCCAATTTCAACAAGTATCTAAAGCTTTACATCAAATCGTACAACAAATCGAACAACGTTTCGGTAAACGATACGCCCGCTAACAGCAATATCAGAAAAATAGTTATTCCGATGATATCAGATATCAATATCGAACGAGCGAAGCTTCGCCTGTTGATGTTGCTCGAGTTCGCCGAGAACACTATTGTAAGTATAAAGCTCACAATCGGTATGCATGTAAGCAGCAGCGTCCAGCCGAAATATGCCCATGCACCCATCGGCGCATATTGGCTGTCGGGCGCAGGCCGTTCATAGCTGCCCGAGCACGTCCTGCACTGCTCCGCCGCAGGCCGCTGCATCGGCTGAGGCGGTATATTGCTCGGTATCTGTTTTATTACGCTTCCGCATGAAGGGCAATACTTCAGGTTTTCATCCACTTCCGCGCCGCAATTAGCACATATAATCATTTTGAACCTCCCAAATTTTACTTATCAGTTAAGTTTTTGTCCGCATTCGCCGCAGAATCGCATACCCTGCCTGTATTCGGCGCCGCAGCCCGGACAAATAAGCTTCTGCGGCGTTGAAAGCCTGGTTCCGCATTCCTGGCAAAACTTCATTCCTGCTGCGCATACATTACCGCAGTTAGGGCACACAGTGCCTTTGGTCGCAGGCTCCGGTGCGCTGATGCGCCTGCCGCACGCCATGCAGAAGTTTGTCCCCTCGGGATTCACCGTGCCGCAGTGTCCGCATGTTCTTGCAGCAAGTTTCGCTTCATCTTCCGCCCTTCGCGCTTCCTCCGCCGCCCTGCGTTCTTCGTCCTCGCGCTTCGCCTTTTCCACAGACACCGTAATCCGTTCGGTCTCGCTGTCTATCTCGCCTATGCGCTGCGCAAGCTCAGGAAACTGCTCCGCTCCGAACTTCTCGTATGCGGCCTCGCCAAGCTCTTTGAGCGCCTCCTCGCGCTTGACCGACAGCGCGTCAAGCTCGGTCTGCGCAAATGCTGCATATTCCTCAAAATCGAAGTCCTCCGCACTTTGCGCTTCTTCGGCCGAGCAACCGTTCAAGCTTTCTTCCGTCATGCATACTCTTCCTTTCCTCGATTAGTCATGTCGATCTTTGCAGACATGCACATATTGATTATATAAAATCCGTCTGTGTTTTGCAATACGGCAGGCGTAAACAATTCAGACGAGTTCAGCATACATAGTAATATATGAGAACAAAGGGCGGTGAAATGATGCCTTTCTTTAATATTCGTTCCGTTTTGTGCCGTCGGCGCGCAAGGCTCCGCAGGTGTTCGCGCGGAAGTAGCGACGCCGTCATCGCAGTAGTCGTGCTCGTGCCGCTCATCGCGCTCATAATCGGACTTATTTGCGCTCCGCCGTGGCTCATCGTAATAATCGTGCTTGTGTGCGTTATACTGCTGCTTTTGCTCTGCGGCAGACGCTGATGCAAACAAAAAGGAGCCGCCGACATATGTCGCAGCTCCGAATTGTTGCAATAACGCAATCAGATAACGCGCTCAACCTTGTTGGAACGAAGGCAGCGAGTGCAAACGTTCATCTTGCGGGGGGTACCGTTTACCATTACGGTAACCTTCTGTATATTGGGAGCCCATGATGTCCTCTGCTTCCTGTTGGAATGGCTCACCAAATTACCGGACATAACGCCCTTTTTGCAAATTTCGCAAAACTTACTCATTCTTTACACCTCCTTGCCACCTTGCAGCAGTTTTAGCAAACACGGTTATTATAATACCTTGACCGTTCCAATGCAAGTGCGATTTGCGGATATATTATTCGTTTTGCAAAATATTTCCTCCTCACTTCTTTTTCACAGGTATCCAAATCTCACTGTAATAGTTTTCGTCATCCATGCCTTTCTCAAATTCGCGCGTCGTCGTATGCACCCATCCTCCGTCACGCCGAAAAGCATATTAAACCGCGCCGTAAGCAGTACGCCAAAGAGCAAAATGCTTCGCCAACGTGTCCGCAATAAACCCGTTCATTATTCTCGCCTTGATATACCTCGATCGTTTCGCCGGTGTATTCCGTCCGTCCCATCGGTCATACCTTCTTTGAACGATTCAACTCTATCATTTTGTATCATGCGGCGCACGACATATAATGCTGTCTTTTGTCCGAAACGGCGAGTGGCTTGACAAAAACAAAGCAAGCCTCGAAAACGCTCTGTTTTCAAGACCTGCTTGCATGGTACCCCCTCAGGGACTCGAACCCTGGACACCCTGATTAAGAGTCAGGTGCTCTAGCCAACTGAGCTAAGGAGGCACGCCATTTAGGAAGCATTCTGCCGAAAATTCAAAGGCTCATCGCCGCATCGATTTCTTCGCGCGGCTTCGATTCCCCGCTTTCGCTTCCAAACTAAAGCCCATAATTCTTATGGGCTTTAGTTTGGAGCGGGTGATGGGACTCGAACCCACTATCTCAGCTTGGAAGGCTAATGTGTTACCATTACACTACACCCGCAAATACTTGCCCTATATTAAACTGTTTGGAGCGGGAGACGGGGCTCGAACCCGCCACCTCCGCCTTGGCAAGGCGGCGCTCTACCAAATGAGCTACTCCCGCATATTGGGTGCTTTGGTGCGGGCGAAGAGACTCGAACTCACACGCCTCGCGGCACCGGAACCTAAATCCGGCGCGTCTGCCAATTCCGCCACGCCCGCACATAAATAACGTTGGTGACCCGTCGGAGATTCGAACTCCGGACCCTTTGATTAAAAGTCAAATGCTCTACCGGCTGAGCTAACGGGTCATATGGCTGGGGTGGCAGGATTCGAACCTACGAATGCGGGAGTCAAAGTCCCGTGCCTTACCGCTTGGCGACACCCCAAGGACCTCTCCACCAAGAAAAATGGGGTGGGTAGTGGGGCTCGAACCCACGACCTCCAGAGCCACAATCTGGCGCTCTAGCCAACTGAACTATACCCACCACGAAACCTGGCGCGCCTGCAGGGACTCGAACCCCGGACCCACGGCTTAGAAGGCCGTTGCTCTATCCTGCTGAGCTACAGGCGCATGTCTCCTCGTCCTGCTCGCTGTACCGATAATCGCATCCGTACCTGCCGACAGTGATGTATTTTATCAGATACTTCGCAGTATGTCAACCGCAAAAAAGTATATTTCTGAAATTCCTCATTGAAAAATCACCGTATACAAAATGAACATTTATTATGGTATAATCCAATCAAATTATTCTGTACCGCGCTCCTGCCGTGCCTGGCTTCGCGCGGTGCATACGGAGAAAAAATGAAAAAGAAGTCTTTGCTCAGGAGGTTTGTACGATACTACAAGCCCCATCTTCCTATGTTCATGCTCGACATGTCGTGCGCGCTCATGATAGCGCTTATAGAAGTTGCGTATCCGCTTGCCTCAAAATATGCGCTCGGTACGCTTCTCCCGGAAGGTATGTACGGCGCGTTTTTTGCCATCGTCGCGGGTGCCGCAGCCGCATATATGCTCAAGGCTTGCATGAGCTACATCGTCACTTTTTTAGGACATCAGCTTGGCGTCAAAATGGAGGCCGATATGCGCCGCGACATATTCACGCACATTCAAAGCCTTTCGTTCAGCTTTTACGATAAGTCACGAACGGGCATGCTGCTTTCGCGCTGCACAAACGACCTTTTTGACATAACCGAGCTTGCCCACCACGGCCCCGAGGATCTCTTTATATCCATACTTACTTTTCTCGGTGCATTCATAGTCATGATGACCATTGAATGGCGTCTCGCGCTGCTTCTGCTCTGCTGCATACCCGTGATAGTCGGCTTTGTCATGCTGCTTCGAAGGCGCATGTCAAGAGCGTCTCGAAAGGTCAAGGAGGGCGTAGCCGTCATAAACGCAGGCATCGAATCTTCAATATCGGGCGCAAGGGTGTCGCAGGCGTTCGCCAACGAAGCCCACGAAGTCGAAAAGTTCAACGGAGGCAACAAGCTTTTTGTTAACTCGAAAACGGAATACTATAAAACCATGGGCGCTTTCATGTGCGGCACCGACCTTTTTACAGGGCTTTTGAGCGTCATAGTTCTCGGCATGGGCGGCTACATGATAATAAAAAAGCGCATGGACCTTGTCGCGCTTCTGACTTTCTCGATGTACGTCACATCGTTCATAACGCCGCTCAAGAAACTCGCTCAATTTACTGAAACGTTCACCATGGGTATGTCGGGATTCGCTCGCTTCGCCGAAATAATGGACATCGAACCCGGCATAAAGGATATGCCCGGCGCGACTCCGCTTGAAAATGTCAAGGGTGAAATCGAGCTTAAAAACGTAAGCTTTTCATATGATAACAAAGTGGATGTGCTAAAAAACATCAGCCTTTCCGTTAAGCCCGGCATGAAGCTCGCCCTTGTCGGCTCGTCAGGCGGCGGCAAAACGACGCTCTGCCAGCTCATACCCCGCTTTTATGAACCAACGAGCGGCTCCGTTCTGATAGACGGACGTGATATCCGAACGGTAACGCTCAACTCGCTTAGAAGAAACATAGGCATAGTCCAGCAGGATGTTTTCCTCTTCGCCGACACAATACGCGAAAACATACGGTACGGGCGCACAAGCGCAACCGACGACGAGATAATCGCCGCCGCAAAGGCTGCAGAAATACACGATGATATCATGGCTATGCCGGACGGCTACGATACTGTCGTTGGTGAACGCGGCGTAACGCTTTCTGGCGGTCAAAAGCAGCGCGTATCCATCGCGCGTATATTCCTCAAAAACCCGCCGATACTCATACTCGACGAAGCTACAAGCGCACTCGATTCCGCTACCGAGGCCCGCATAACCGAAGCGCTTGACAGGCTCAGCGAAGGGCGTACCACGCTCATAATAGCCCACAGGCTGTCAACCATCAGGAACGCCGACGAAATAATCGTCATAGAAGACGAGGGCATACTCGAGCGCGGCACGCACGATGAGCTCATAGCGTTCGGAGGCGTCTATAAACGGCTCAACGATGCGCAAATGCTTAAATAGCATGTTTCGGCGCACAAGCAAGCACAGGAGATACGATTATGGTTTTTGATATTGACGGTTCAGTGATTGAGCTCGAGCGCGGCAAAAGCATACTCGACGCCGCAAATATTCTCGGGCTTTGCTCAGACACGCTGAGCGAACGCCCGCTCGCGGCTCAAATAGGCGGCGAGGTTTTCAACCTTTCATATACGCCGTTCAGGGATTCGAGCATACACCTGCTCCGCTATCGAGACGAAGAGGGTAAGCGCGTCTACGAGCGTACGCTCGAATTCATATTCATAATCGCCGTAAGGCGTCTTTTCCCGGGCGCAAGGGTTTGCGTCCGTCATTCGCTCGGCTCCGGGCTTTATTTGACAATAGATAAACAGCCCGCTCTTTCGTTCGCCGATGCCGAAGCTCTGAACTATGAATGTCAGCGCATTGTCGACGCCGACGTACCGCTCATACGCAAGCGGCTCGACATAAAGGAGGCGCTCGCGTATTATGAGGCCGACGGTCAAGCAGACAAGGCAAAACTCTTAAAATGGCGTAAATTCAGTTATTTCGACGT
>OLNZ01001126.1_pt1 | contig 20807 bp, 28 predicted proteins | sample 1672981 | NCBI WGS metagenome assembly OLNZ01 (sample SAMEA3136743, study PRJEB25190) | human gut metagenome | biome: human gut; feature: human-associated habitat; material: faeces | place: Austria | collected 2013 | reverse complement strand
AAGATTCACTTGTACCATTATCAATTTTGATTAAATAAGATCACTTTGCCAGCTCAAAGGTTGCATCATAAAGGCAGTCTCCTTCCCAGCTCCTTTTATCAAAAGTGCCCAGCTCCTTATCTGTAACAGCATCCATTAACGTACCATAAAAATTTACGTTTCCTGTTTTTGAACCTTTCAGTGTCAGGGTTCCGCCAGTTGTCAGGTCGATTCTGTAATAATCTGGTGCCAGCTGTCTCTTAATGGTACCGGTAACCTCCGCATTATTCGCCGGAATTACGGTAGCTCTGATCACACCTACTGCATCGGTATCTTCCTCTGTGATGGCATCGCTGAAATCTGCAATCTGTGTATCTGCCATCTGAAACTCTTCTGCTTCTGAGGACACCTGGTTTTCTTCATATTCTCCAGATGAATCTTCTGTGATCACTTCCGGATCAGTTTCTTCCAGGTTTGTGCTTACCTCGTCTGTAGATTCTGTCTCTGTTTCTGCGTTGTTCTCAGCAGTAACTGCCATTGTTTCTGCTGTATCATCGGCAAAGTCTGCCGCAAATACAGGTAACGCTGTGGTCGCACACATTGTTGCTGTTAATAATAATGCAAGTACCTTTTCTTTCTTCATGTTTTTGTTCTCCTTTGCATTGATTTTTAAGATATATGATCCTTCGGCGATGCCGAAGGCATTTTCGAAAAAAGTTTTATGATTTTTGATTTTTTTTATTTTTTATATCAGTTCTCCATTTTCTCTTGACATTTTCCTGAAAAGCGTTTATTATACTTAACATATTAACTTAGTATGTTTATAGGGTGATTAATTTATTCCACCGCAAATTTAGATAAGGAGTGACCAGTTATGAATATCTTATGCTTTGGTGATTCAAATACTTATGGTTATAAACCAGACGGTACAGGCAGATTTGATGAAAATACACGATGGACTCAGATTCTTCAGAAAAAACTGGGCTCCGGTTATCGTATCATTGAAGAGGGACTTTGCGGACGTACCACAGTGTTTCAGGATGAACTGCGAGAAGGGCGCCGGGGACTGGATCTGATCGGTGTCACTGTGGAGATGCATAATCCTCTGGATCTTATGATCCTTATGCTTGGAACCAACGACTGCAAGACCCGGTATGGTGCTTCCGCTGCTGTTATCGCCAGAGGGCTGGATCAGGTGATCCGTAAAGCACGTAAAAGTTCTTCCAGGCCTTTCGACATACTGGTAGTTTCTCCCATTCACCTGGGCAAAGGTATTGGAGAACCGGATTTCGATCCGGAATTTAATGAATCTTCCGAAGTTGTCTCCCGGAATCTTGCAGCTGAATATCGTAAAGTTGCTTTGCAGAACCATGCTGCCTTTCTGAATGCGGCTGATTTCGCCTCCCCAAGTACCACTGACCGGGAACATCTGAACGAAGCAGGACATGCTGCACTGGCAGAGGCGATTTATTCCAAGGTACTGTCCATGTACAGTGACCTTTTGAATGCAATCTGATTAATGATCAATAATGTAAGTATACTGCCTGCGAAATATGTCATACTCTGTAAATTCGTTTTGATTTGTTGAGAAAAATTATTGACAACTCTCCATTCATTTGCTACAGTAGGGCAAGTTACTGTTCACAGTAACAAATTAATTCCAACGCATATGTGAGGGAGTAGTTTGCACGAAAGTGTGGTTTGTCAACATACTGGTATGGATTTGTACCTGGCAAACCTTAAAGAATGAGACTCATGTATACTTTTTCAGAAAAAGCAGAGACTGTCTCTCTGTGTTTCTTTTCTGCAAAAGTATATATGGGTCTTTTATTATGCTCAAAAGTATGTAAAAAATTATACAAAAGAAAGGAAAGAAAATTATGACATTATTTATTGAACTTGTCCTGATGGGAGTAGGACTTGCTATGGATGCCTTTGCAGTATCTGTCTGTAAGGGGCTTGGAATGACCAAACTGAACAAAAAACAGGCTTTGATCATCGGTCTTTACTTCGGTGGATTTCAGGCGCTGATGCCTTTTGTGGGATGGCTTCTTGGCAGCCAATTCCAGCAATACATTACCCACATTGATCACTGGATTGCCTTTATCCTTCTTGCCTTCATCGGGGGCAAAATGATGGTGGAAGCCATCAAAGAATGGAATGATGAAGAAGTTGTAGAAGTAAAAGATGCTCCTCTGGATCACAAAAACATGCTGATGCTTTCTGTTGCTACCAGCATTGATGCTCTGGCTGTAGGTATTACTTTTGCATTTCTGAACACACCAATTGTGGGAGCTATCACAGTTATAGGTATCACCACCATGATCATCTCCATTGCAGGTGTCTGTGTGGGGAATTTCTTCGGAAGCCGCTACAAAAGCAAGGCTGAATTTGTGGGTGGTCTGATCCTTGTTCTTCTGGGAGTAAAGATTCTTCTGGAGCATCTTGGAATTCTGACTTTCTGATAAAAGATCTTCGTCAATGTTTTAATTTTGTTGACCACATAATTTATCTGGAGTAAACTATAGGCAAATCGTAACAGTGAAGATACTGAACAGTTACGACAAATCTATTTTATGGAGGGATCATCATGAAGAAGAGTACCAGAATTCTGTCACTTCTCCTGGCTCTGGTGATGCTGTTTACAGTTCCAACACCTGCCTATGCCATGAGTGCCAGAAACAAAAAAGCTCACAAAGCATTAACAACACAGTTGAAAAAGGACAAACGGAAATATTGTTCCTATGGTAAACTGAAATATGTTTACGCAGACATTGACGGAGATCATGTAGATGAACTGATCACAGTACCTGGTTACGGATATCTGACACAGGCTATCTATGACTACCAGAACGGCAAAGTAAAAACTGTTGCTGTTGTAGGTCAGGGTACATTCACAAGATTTTATCGTAAAAACAAAATCATCACAATCAAAAACAGTGGACATATGGGAGTTCTTTACGACTATTATATGAAATACAGCTCCAGTTCACACAAATACAAAATTGTTGCTTACGCTCAGAAAGATTATGGCAACCGCTCCTATGATGAAAAGCCAATCAGCACTACTTATTATGTAAACAACAAACAGACATCCAAGTCCAAATATCAGGCTTATATAAAGAAACTTTCTGCAAAGAAAGAGACTGGTATCAGATTCAGTTCTCTCAAGTGGAAAAGATATTAAATAAATAACAAATGCCCTGAATCTTCCGCTAACCTGCTTTTCAGGTACTTCGGTGGTTCAGGGCATTCTGTAAATGTAGGAATTTTTTTCGGTTGCACACCAGAAAAAATACTGATAACAAAAGAGCAAAAATCTTTATTTTGTGTTATTCTGCCCGACACTCCAGATCAATATGCTCTTGGAAGCCAGCTCTTCTTCTTTTTCCAGGGCTTTATCCGGCTGATCTGCATAATCCCAGAGAGATTCCGCTTCTTTTCTGTCGGCAGGCTCTACATAATAAACATTTTCGATGCCTGCAGGCATAGATGTTTCATCTGCCGGTTCCTCCGGACCTCGATTATATGCCTCTTCAAAATCCTGAAGATCCAGAATCTCATAAGTTTTATTTTCCTCTGTGGGGTATTCTTTCCGGGTCCAGCCTGTCTCTGACACCATATAAAACATGTTTTTCTGGTCTACAGATATAACGGATCTGATGCGTCCCAGAGGATTGATGTTGCCATATAATCGGTTGTCTTTTATAGTCATGCCGGTTTCTTCCCAGGAAAGATAGGTCTCTCTGTCATAAAGCCAGTAATGTCCTGTTTCGCAGGCTGCGAATACAAGTATTGCAGCAAGGATCACTGACAAAATTCTTTTCCTGAGGATACATTTCCGAATATTTTTCAATGATTGTATCTCTGCTTTTTTGTTTTCCTCCGGAGATATTCTGTGGTCTGTTCCAAGCTGGTTATCTTTTTTTATTTCTTCCAGCATTTTTCTGCAGGAAGGGCAGCCCTTCAGGTGCTCTTCCACAAGTTGTCTGCTGTCCTCACTGGCTGCCTCATCCACATAAAGTGGCAGCAGATCTTCAATAACATTACAACTGATCTTCATGTTTCAGTTCCTCCCTGATCTTTTTGCATGCTCTGTGATAAGTTACTCTTGCCCAGCTTTCACTTTTGCCAAAGAGAGAGGCTATATCAGCAAATGCCAATTCTCCAAATACACGAAGGGAAAAAACTTCCTTATAAGGTTCTGCAAGTTTATGAAGGGCTTTGTGAACCTGAAAAGCAGTCTCTTTATCTGAAAAATCCTGGAGCAGATCCATGGAAAGCACTGGTTCTGTTTCATCTTCCTGTTCCGGTGCATACTTTTTGTTTTTCTTCAGATAATCATAGTATGTGTTCTTGGAAATCTGACAAAGCCACACACGCAGGTCACATTCACCTCTGAACTGCTCTACTTTTTTCAGAGCTTTGAAAAATGTTTCCTGTGTAAGTTCCTCTGCAAGATGGGTGTCATGTGAAAGAGAGAGCAGATATCTGTATACGGATGTAAAATATCTCTCGTATACTTCCTGAATATTCAGCATTCTTTTGTTTCCTCCTTCACATATATGACTACCTGTGTATGCATAACGTTACAGAAATTTTTTAACTTTTTGGTAACTATTCAGTAGATAGCATCCCGCGAGGTGTTTTGAAAGGGCATACTCCACCTGATGCATGTCCGATCACTTACTCTACCTGTTCAAAGGGAATCATTTTTGCTTTCACATGATCCAGGAAACCCTTCTCTTCTAGATATGCTTCTGCTTTTTTTAATGACATGATTTTTCTCATTTGTTTTTATGAGCAAGATCATATGGATTTAGACCTTTTGCCCCTGATATCATAATACATAGTAATGCGGTATGATATCTTCATAATGTCCGTCTGGCATACGGAATCCACCGGGGATCACTCCCAGTCTGGTAAAACCGATCCGTTCATATAAATGCAGGGCATGGGTGTTGGATGCAACTACCGCATTAAACTGCATTACCCGGAAGCCTTTTTCCTTTCCCATTCTGAGGCAGTCCAGTACAAGTTTTTCTCCGATATGCTCACCCCGGATGTCTCTTCTTACTGCATAACTGGCATTACATATATGACCACATCTTCCAATATTATTCGGATGAAGAATGTAAAGTCCAACCACTTCTCCGTTATCCTCATTAACTGCAATCCCTGTATAAGTCTGCTCTTTGAAAAAAGCATCTCCACTTTCTTCTGTCAGATCTTCTTCCTGCGGAAATGCCACCCCGTCATCCACTACCTGGTTCCATATCTCGCTTGAAGCCTTTGCATCTTCTGTTGTATATTCTCTAATTTTTATGTTCATTTTCTCTGCCTCCTGTATCAGGTTTCAGCTTTTTTTGTTGGGTTCAAAATCCTCAACTTCGCTGTTCATTATAAAACAAAAAGAGCTGAACCCGCAATAGTCCAACTTTTTTGAGACTGGTCAGGGTTCACTCGTTACTGTTAACTCCGTACTGTTCTCTTTCTCAAGGAATTTTTGATAAGTGGCATCCATACCAAAAGCTCCCAAAGGTGCAGTTATGATAATCGCCATAACCGCTACCGAAAGAACAATCTTGCCACAGGGAAGTCCTGCTGCCAGAGGTACTGATCCAATAGCTGCCTGAACGGTTGCCTTAGGCAGATAAGCAATCACACAGAAGATTCTTTCTTTTAATGTAAGATTTGTTTTTACAGTACACAAAACCACACCCACAGCCCGGAATACCAGTGCTACAAGTATCATCAGTATTGCAGCTGCTCCTGCTTCCAGTGTGTAACGAATATCCACTGCTGCTCCCACCAGAACAAAAAGTACCACTTCTGCCGCCAGCCACAATTTCCCAAACTTTTCTGACAGTCTTTTTGATACAAATGCTGTGCTTTTCATTTTCAGGACACATGCCATGCTGACTACTGCCAGAAGCCCGGATACAGCCACTTTTCCGTCCAGCCAGTTCTCTACTGCGATCATCAGAAAAGAGAAGCCCAGTACCACGATCACTTTCATGCTGTTCCGTACATAATGTTTTCTTGCATAAGCAGTCTCAAAAAACAGGTACAGAAGGTATCCGGTAACTGCCCCAAGAAGTACTCCCAGCACAATGGATACAGGGATATTCAGAAAAGAAACTGCACTTGCTTTTCCACCCTGTGCCATACTTAGAAAAGTAGTAAAAAGCACGATCACAAAGATATCATCACAGGAAGCACCTGCCAGTATCATCTGTGGAATAGCTTTCTTTGTACCATATCCTGTTTCCATAAGTTTTACCATCCGGGGTACTACCACTGCCGGAGACACTGCCCCAAGGACAGCGCCCATAACTGCTGCTTCTGTCCTGGTAATATCAAGTATCACCGGAGCCAGCAGAATATATCCCAGAATCTCGAAAGATGCCGGAACAAAGGACATCATAACTGCAGGACGCCCCACTTTTTTCAGATCTTCCAGATTCAGGGACAACCCTGCTTTCAGAAGAATAATAATCAGTGCGATCTTACGGAGATCTGCTGAAATGGAAAGTATGGACGGATCCAGCATATCCAGAACATAAGGTCCAAGTACAATTCCGGTAGCAAGCATTCCTATGATCCTGGGCAGTTTCAGATACCCGCAGATGGCTCCCATAGAAAGCCCTACCAGAAAGATCAGTGCCAGTGATGTTAACATATTTTTTTCCTCCTTAATCTCCTGCTGAACCTGCAAAATTGTTTTTCTTCTGCCTCTGGAAACACAGGGATTCTGTGTTCCGGCACAAAAAAAGCCGACAGCTTCTGCGATTTTCATCGTAGAAGTCATCAGCTATAAAAAGCGGTTCAGGTTTCCCCAGGGAGAACTTCATTCCCAAAACACATTTATCATACTTTTCTTTTGGCAGAATGTCAAGAAAATCTTAGAATCAAGAAAATGCTTCCACATCTTTTTCTTCCAGAAGTTCCTCATATGATCCATAGGCTTTCTGGAAATTATATTTTTCTTTGAACTGCTGTGCTTTTTCCAGAGTACGTCCCGCAATAGCAGTCAGTTCACAGTTTTCTGCCAATTCCGACAGCAACAGAAAAAACTTCTGTTTAGCAGTCACTCATTGTTTTGCCTGTGCCTGCCAGACCTTCAAAATCCGAGATAAAGTCCTCGATTGCTGATGTGATCGCCTGATTCTTTACCAGTCCTTCGATCACATCCGGAGCGATGGTTGCAGCTCCGATTCCATATTTACAGAGTTCCAGTACCTGCTGGGAGTTTTCGAAGCTGGCTGCTAGGACTTCTGTTTTCATATTGTTATTTTTGTAGATATCATGGATTTCTTTGGCTACCTGAATTCCATTGTATCCCATATTATCGATTCTGTTGACATATGGTGCAGCATAGACAGCTCCGCATTTACAACCTCTGAGCTTGTATCACTCAGATAGTTATATGTGATCAGGTGATTTGCCAGGATCTTAAACTGATTCTGGACATCTGTAGTCCGGACACTGACTGCCCGCTTTTCGTAATTTTGTAAAATAGCGTTTCTCAGTACCATAGTCGGTATGATACCGACTGCCAGAATAATGATAAAGATCCGTACTTTCAGGCTCCGCAAGAACTGGAGCCTGTCCTTTACTTTAGAAAACAACAGTTTCAATGTTCATTCCTCATCCTTTAAAATAGTAGCCAACACCCCATTTAGTATGCACATATTTCGGTTCGCTGGAATTTGTCTCTACTTTCTCACGCAGACGACGGATATGTACATCCACCGTTCTTGCATCGCCCGGATAATCTGCCCCCCAGACCATTGTAAGCAGCTTCTCCCTGCTGTATACCTGATTTGGGTGAGTTGCCAGAAGCTCCAGTACGTCAAACTCTTTGGCTGTCAGATTGATTTCTCTTCCTTCTATATACACTCTTCTGTTGTCGCGCTCAATAGTCATATCGCCTGCCTGGATCCTACCGGCTGTATCGGCTTTCTTTTCCTGTTTGGCAGTTCTGCGGATGATGGCTTTGATCCTTGCCTTGACCTCAAGAATATTGAAAGGCTTTGTAATATAGTCATCTGCACCATATTCCAGTCCCAGGATCTTATCCATATCATCACCCTTGGCAGTCAGCATGATGATCGGTACATTGGAAAATTCCCTGATCTGCTGACAGACCTCAAAGCCGGAAAGCTTCGGAAGCATGATATCCAGCAGAATTATATCAAACTGCTGCTCTCTGGCAAAGGTAAGTGCTTCTTCTCCGTCATAAGCACAGGTCACTTCCATGCCATCCTGCTCTAAACTGAACCGGATTCCTTTTACGATCAGTTTTTCATCATCCACAACCAACACTCTGTTTGCCATCATATTCTCCCATTCACACACTATTGCGTTATTTTAATTTTATCTTTTATCTTCGTGTATAAGCCATCCTTGATCCCGGATACCTGCTTGATCTCCTCCACAGTCTGAAAGCTGCCATGCTCCTGTCTGTATGCAAGGATACTTTCCGCTCTTGCCTGTCCTACACCCGGCAGCGTACATAATTCCGCCACATCAGCCGTATTGATATCCACAAGTCCATCATCTGCCTGCTCAGCAGACGTCTCCGTTTCCTCTGCCCGGGCGAGTTCCCATTCCTCCTGCGTACAGATCCTGATCATCTGTCCGTCCTCTACGGGAAGTGCCTGATTGACTGCCTCCGGCTCTGCATCCTCTGTCATACCGCCTGCCAGCTCCACCACATCAAAAATACGGGCATCGTCCTGCACCTTGTAAACACCGGGATATTTTACCGCACCATTGATCTGGACATAAATCTCTTTTCCAGTATCAGCTGCTTTCTCCGTCCGGTCAGCTGTGGCATCCGCCGGTTCTTCTGCCTGCACCAGGGACTCCTTCGCGGATTGATCTGCTCCGCCCTGTCCATCGCCTGACTCCTGCATGACCTTTGTCTGCTCCCCGCCTTCCAGTTCATATGTATACCGCCCATTGGAACAGGCAGAAAGAAAGAAGGCTGTAAACAGGCAGCCCAGCATGATCATGGTACATTTCATTCTTTTTGTATGCATAACATAGTCTCCTTTATCTGATAAAGAAGCCCCTCTATGTCAATCGCACTTTCATTGTATGCTAAAAAAACGCGGATAGCAAGCAGATTTTATATCACATTTTAAAAACAATAACGCCGATGACCGCCACTGCCATTCCCACCAGTTTTCTGACAGAAAACGGCTCCTTTTCGACACCGAACATCCCCAGAAGTTCGATCAGATAGGCACTGATCAGCTGCGCGATCACAATAAACATGACCGCCTTTGCAGGTCCCAGCTTTCCCATGCTGACAACGACCGTATAGGTGATAAACGCACCGATCACGCCGCCGAGCAGCAGGTAAGAAGGCTTTGCCGCAAGTACCTTCAGCGGATTGCTCCGATCCGTAAAAAGCCATGCCAGAACACAGACCAAGAGTGCTGTAAGCTGTACAAAAGCGGATGTTGTCCACAAAGAAGACTGTTTTGTCACCTGTGTGTTGAAAACACCCTGTACACTCATCAGAATTCCCGATAATACTGCAATAAAAAAACCAACCACCGTATAAGACCTCCTGTTTATCTATATCTTATCCCGTTGATCGGTTTTTATTCCTTCTTTTATTATTTCTGCAGCTGTACATCCATCTGTTCCTGCAAAGACTGCAATGCCTGATCCGCATCTTCACCTTCCCAGATACCTGTCAGTGTCCGTTCCAGCTGTACCCAGAAATTGCTCACCTGCATGATCTTTGGCAGGCTGACACTTTTTTCGTATGCCTGCATGGCAAGCGCCGGCTTATCGTTTTCATAGCTGACATTTTTATGGGCGGTCAGTTTTCCTGTTCTGTCATAAAAATCCGCACCGATCGTCCCGGTCAGATAAGATGCAAAAGCATTGGCATCTTCCTTGTGATGCCCGTAGCCGTTGACGATCACACCGTTTGTCACGGAAAGTCCACGGCTTTTCAAGTCTGCGGAAACATCAGGCAGCATTGCCATTCCGTATTCTCCCTGCAGACTGCCATCTGCCTTTGCCGCTTCCAGTCTTGCAATCGCATCTGTGGTCACAACCGTAAATAATGTCCTGCCATCTATAAATTCCTGCAATACCGTATCATAATCTGCTTCCTTTGCCTCAATGGAAAAGAATTGGTTCAGGCTCTGATACATCTGCAGGCAGGCTGTTGTATTCTCATTATGAATATTGCAGATGGATGCATCATCCCCATTTTCTCCGCCGATATCCATATAATTGCCGGCAAAGAAATAATTATAGAAAATATCCGATACATCCCATTTTAAAATAGATTCCACGCCATCCGGTGCATCGTAAGCATCCGCAAGGTTCAAAATGTCATCTACCGTTTTAGGAATCAGGTCGCTTCCGCCGGTGATCTCGATCCCAACCTCTTCTCCCGCTTCCTGCTGGGACTTAAGTGCTTCGATTTTATTTGCCGCCATCTCGTCCAGATAAGTCTGATTATATAACAAGAGAGAAGTTTCATAGTAAAAAGGATAAGCAAGCAGCTTGTCCTGATAAGTTACTGCATGCAGTGCTGCCTGCGGGAAGTTTTCCTCTGTCACGATCTGCTCCGGATCTGTGATCTCATCTGCCAGTCCTGCCAGATAATTTTCGCCCATGAGAGAGGTAGGTTTGCTTCATCAAATGCCGGATAAACAGACACAAATCGGGCATTGCCTGCTCCTGCATCGTTGCCTGATTGATGCTCTCCACATATTCGACTGCGGATACGAGCGTTGGCACGATCCTGATATTGTCATGCGCTTCCATGTAAGAAAGTGCCATACTGTTCATATAATCTGTCAGTGCTTCATCCGTATACCAGACATAAAGCGTCTCCTTCTGCATCCCTGTGCCAATCGACGGCTGATTGCTGCCCTGAGACGGCTGCAGATCCTGCACGCCCCTCAGCCAGACGAAAAACACCAGCAGAAGCACCAGTATCACAGAATAGATTCTACCTCTGATTTTCATGCGTTACTCCAATTCCTTCAGACATGTATCCAGTATCTGTATCATGTCATCTACATCTTTTTCCGAAATAACAAGAGGTGGTACAAAACGGATGATCTGTGTTCCTGCATTGATCAAGACAAGTCCCATTTCCAGTGCTTTGTTGATCACCGGTGCAACCGGCTTGTCAAATACAAGTCCCTGCATCAGTCCGACACCTCTGTGCGCTATAATACTATCATACTTCTCTGTCAGTTTGTCCAGTTCTTTCCATAAATAAGCACCGACCTTCCGGACATTATCAAGTACCTTTTCCTCTTCAAACAGATCAATGACCTTACTGATCGCCGCACAGGCAAACGGATTACCGCCATAGGTTGTACCGTGATCGCCCGCTACAAGGGATGCGGCACCGACCTTTTCCGTCATCAGAAAGGCGCCAACCGGAACACCGCAGCCCAGTGCTTTTGCTGTTGTCATGACATCCGGCTTCACACCGTATCTCTGCCATGCAAACATTTCACCTGTTCTGCCCATGCCACACTGGATCTCATCCAAAATAAGCAGGATATCTTTTTCATCGCAAAGTGCACGTACCTGCTTCATAAATTCTTCTGTAGCAGGGAAGATACCACCCTCGCCCTGTACGGTTTCAAACAGGATCGCACAGGTTTTGTCCGTTACCTGCGCAAGCACACTGTTAAAATCATTCAGCTCGGCAAACCTGATATTGCCGATCATCGGTTCAAATGCTTCTCTGTAATGCGGATTACCCGTCACGGAAAGTGCCCCCATCGTTCTGCCATGGAATGAATGATTCATGGCAATGATCTCATGATCTGTCTTTCCATCTTTCAGATACGCATATTTTCTGGCTGTCTTAATAGCCCCTTCAATGGATTCCGCACCGCTGTTTGTAAAGAAAACACGATCCATACCGGAAATCTTTTTCAGCTTTCTGGCCGCTTCTATTGCCGGTACATTATAATAGTAGTTGGAAGTATGCAGGATCTTGTCGATCTGTGCTTTCAAGGCATCATTATATGCCTTGTTATTATATCCAAGGGCAAACACGGCAATTCCTGCCACGAAATCCAGATATTCTTTTCCTTCGATATCATACAATTTTACGCCGTCTCCATGATCGAATACGACCTGATACCGGTTATAAGTATGCAGCAGATCCTTCTCTGCTTCTTCAATATATTCCTGCATATTCATATTATAATTCTCCTTCATCCTTTACGATCGCTGTACCAATACCTTCATTGGTGAAGATTTCCAGAAGCAGGCAATGTGCGATTCTGCCGTCCAGAATATGAACACGACCTACACCGTTCTTTACCGCATCTGTACAGTTGTGCAGCTTCGGTAACATACCGCCGCCGATACAGCCTTCCTCGATCAGCTCATCTGCCTGTGTTGCAGTCAGTCTGGAAATAAAGCTGTTCTTATCATTGATATCTCTGTAAAGTCCCTCAATATCTGTTAAGAATGCCAGTTTTTCAGCACCGACCGCCTTTGCGATCGCGCAGGCTGCATCATCTGCATTGATATTGTAGGATTCAAATTCATCACCGAGACCGATCGGTGCGATGATCGGCAGAAAGTCATGATCCAGAAGATCGAACAGGATCTGTGGATCTACTTTCTTGACATCACCGACAAAACCGATATCTTCGCCGCCCGCATATTTTTTATCCACATGTAACAGACCTCCGTCTTTTCCACTGATACCGACAGCCTTGACACCAAGCTCCTCCACCATCGTAACAAGCTGCTTATTAACTTTGGATAACACCATTTCGGCAATTTCCATAGTCTCTGCATCCGTTACACGCAGTCCGTTGATAAATTTTGCTTCTTTACCAACCTTACCGACCCAGCGGCTGATCTCCTTACCTCCGCCATGTACAATGATCGGCTTAAATCCTACCAGTTTCAAAAGTGTCACATCTTTGATGACATTTCGCTGCAGCTCCGGATTTGCCATTGCACTTCCGCCGTATTTGACCACGATGATACGGCGGTTAAACTTTTGAATATAAGGAAGCGCTTCAATGAGCACTTCTGCTTTTTCCATTATCTGTTTCATGTCTTTGTTATCCATTGTTGTTCTCCATTCTCATATGCTTTTCAGATCTGTTTCTATGGCATATCTGTTCTATCGGTTGAAACGTATAATATTATTTTTATTGAGCACAAAATCATAATAGTTCAGATCCTCACGCTTTGTCCAGCCGATCTCTTTCCAAAAAGCGTTTCCGATATCATTTTGTGTAAAAGCGATCAATGATACCTTATTGATCCCTTCCTTATGTAAGGCGTTCATACAGTGAACGACCATGTCCTTACCGATTCCACGTCGTCTGTACGCCGGATCCACACAGACATGATACAGGCAGCCTCGTCTGCCGTCATGCCCGCAAAGGATCGCCCCAACGATCTTTCCATCTTCTTCCGCTATAACACTGATCCCCGGGTTTCTCTGCAGAAATCTTTCCACGCCCTCTTTGGAATCATCCACGCTGCGGATCGCAAAGCCGCTGATCGTCAGCCAGAGTGCATATACCTGCTCATAATCCTCAATTTGCATTGCTCGTATCATCTTTATTTACCTTATGGGAACATTGGTACCAGTTCCAGTCCTTCCTTTTCATCCAGTCCAAACATCAGGTTCATATTCTGTACTGCCTGTCCGGCCGCGCCTTTTACGATATTATCCAGTGCGCCCATCATGATGATCCTGCCTGTTCTCTCATCAATCTTGAAGTTCACATCGACAAAGTTGCTGCCCTCTACCCATTTTGTCTCCGGGCATACATTCTTTTCCAGGACACGCACGAAATACTCATCTGCATAGTATTTATCATATACTGCCCTGATCTCTTCATAAGTCGGAAGCGAGCCGTCTGCCTTTTTGGTCAGCGTTGCATATTCTGTCACTAAAATGCCTCTGTTCATCGGAACAAGATGTGGGGTGAAGTTTACAAGGATCTCTTTTCCTGCCGCATAGCCAAGCTGTTCCTCAATCTCCGGTGTATGTCTGTGTGTCGCAACACCGTAGGCTTTGATGTTTTCATTCACCTCACAGTACAGATTGTTTACCTTTGCACCTCTGCCTGCCCCGGACGTACCGCTCTTTGCATCGATGATCAGTGTCTGCGGATCGATCAGTCCTTCCTTAACAAGCGGATAGGCTGTCAGAATAGAACATGTTGTATAACAGCCCGGATTCGCAACCAGCCTTGCCCCCTTTGTTTTTTCCCGGTTGATCTCACAAAGTCCGTAAACAGCTTCCTTAATATATTGTGGAGCCTTGTGGGTAATGCCATACCACTTTTCATATACGGAAACATCTTTGATACGGAAGTCCGCACTCAGATCGATGATCTTTGTCCGGTTTAAAATAGAATCGTTGATCACGGAAGCACAAAAGCCCTGCGGTGTTGCGGTAAAGATCACGTCCACCTGCTTTGCCAGTTCTTCCATATTATCATCAAGGCATGTATCCTCCACAAGCTGGAACATATTGCCGTATACACTTGCATATTTCTGATCGATATAGCTGCGTGAACCATACCATTTAATTTCTACCTCTTTATGCTGCAAAAGCAGTCTGACGAGCTCACCTCCCGCATAGCCGGTTGCGCCGATAATTCCTGCTTTGATCATATTTCATTTCTCCCTTCTGTTACATATCTAATATATCTTACTTCAAATCTGCCATTCATTCAATCCGTTTTTGTCCCGGCATCGTATAATTATACGTCCATATTGTATAATATGCAATACTTTTTTAATAATATACACTTTTTACTGCATTATTCATTGTTTTATGCATATTTTTATGCTTGCAATATACACTTTTATGTTGTATATTAGTTGCAGAACTTACAATACATACCTATGGAGGCATTAATTATGAGAGAAAAAGTTGTTTTAGCGTACTCAGGCGGGCTTGATACAACAGCCATTATTCCCTGGTTAAAAGAAAATTACGATTACGATGTTGTCTGCTGCTGTATCGACTGCGGACAGGGCAATGAGCTGGATGGTCTCGACGAAAGAGCAAAGCTTGCCGGTGCTGAGAAATTATACATTGAAGATCTGACAGATGAATTCTGTGATCACTATATCGTACCTTGTGTACAGGCACATGCTGTTTATGAGAACAAATATTTACTCGGTACTTCCATGGCTCGTCCTGCTATTGCAAAGAAGCTTGTTGAAGTCGCACGTAAGGAAAATGCCGTAGCGATCTGCCACGGTGCAACCGGTAAAGGAAACGACCAGATCCGTTTTGAGCTTGGTATCAAAGCACTTGCTCCTGACCTGAAGATCATTGCTCCATGGAGAAATGACAAATGGAAATTACAGTCCCGTGAAGACGAGATCGAATACTGCCGGCAGCATGGTATCCATCTTCCGTTCTCTGAAGATAACTCTTACAGCCGTGACCGTAACATCTGGCACATCAGCCATGAAGGTCTTGAACTGGAAGATCCTGCAAACGAGCCAAATTACGAACATCTGCTTGTACTCGGCACCACACCTGAAAAGGCACCTGATGAAGGCGAATATGTAACAATGACATTTGAAGCCGGTGTACCAAAGAGTGTCAACGGAAAGGAAATGAAGGTTTCCGATATCATCCGTACGCTAAATGCATTAGGCGGCAAGCATGGTATCGGTATCGTAGATATCGTTGAAAACCGTGTTGTTGGTATGAAGAGCCGTGGTGTTTATGAGACTCCCGGCGGAACGATCCTGTACGAAGCACATCAGCAGCTTGAGGAACTCATCCTTGACCGTGATGTTTACCGTGCAAAGAAGGATATGGGCAATCTGTTTTCACAGGTCGTTTACGAAGGAAAATGGTTCTCACCGCTTCGTGAAGCAGCACAGGCATTTATCGAGAGCACACAGAAGTATGTAACAGGCGAAGTAAAATTCAAGCTTTACAAGGGTAACATCATCAAAGCCGGAACAACCTCTCCATATTCTTTATATAATGAAAGCATTGCAAGCTTTACAACCGGTGATATGTATGACCATCATGATGCAGAAGGCTTCATCAACCTGTTTGGTCTTTCTACAAAGGTTCGTGCCATGAAGATGCTGGAAGTACAGAATAAGAAGAACGACAAATAATTTTCTGAGGTCAGTATGAGTGTATACACAATCATCATAACCTATGTTATTACGATCAATCTGATCGCCTTTTTCCTGATGGGACTCGACAAATGGAAAGCCCGGAAAAGGGCTTGGCGGATTCCGGAAGTTACCTTGTTTCTGTTTGCCATCTTTGGTGGCAGCATCGGCAGTATTCTCGGTATGTTTCTCTTCCACCACAAGACCCGCCACTGGTATTTTTTATATGGATTGCCACTGATCTTATGTGTGCAGCTTCTGCTCATTTATCTGATCTGGCATTCCCCTGTTGAAATTGGGATTTTATAATAACACGGAGTCATGCACTGCATGACTCTGCCTGTTATTGGCTTCGCCAATACGATGAGGCTGCATAATGCTTTATTACATTTAGGAGGGTTATATATGCATATTGCTGTTTTAGCGGACAATATTGCAGACCGCAAGCAGACGGAACGTCTTTTAGATCGCGCCAACAGCGCACTTGCGTCTGAGATCGGAACACTTTATGTGGATTCTTTCGGGGATGAATCATCCTTTCTGCCTGTCTGCATGAAATATGACCTTTTCCTTTTAGATATCGATCACGATATGGCACATTGCATGGAGATCGTTGCCAGGCTGCAGGAGCTTTCTGCGCCCGGAATGATCGTCGTCTGCAAAGACGCTGCTGAGCCGTATCGCCGAGAAAATGCTGTCCAGCATCTCTATACACTGGATAAACCAATCCTAACCGCACCACTTCACAAGCTGCTGTGTGATATACAGCAGGAAATCAAATCCCAAAAGCAAAATCTGACGATGATAGAGATCCGTGATATCGAACATACCCATTTCGTATCCAAAGATGATATTATTTATGCCCGGTGCTTTGAAAAAGAACACAGGGTTCATTATGTTTTTGACCACCATGATGCCATTGATATTATCGGCAACATGGATGATATTTACCGTTGTCTGGGCAACCATGCTGAATTTCAGGTGTTCGGCAAAGACTATGTCATCAATCAGAATCATGTCCGCAGCCAGACAAAAAAGAGCATCCAGCTCTCAAACGGTGAGACACTGACCTGCTCTTCTCTTCAAAATCTTCCTCTGCTCGGAAAACTGTTATTCTCTTAGCTTATTTTCGGGATCTACCCACTTACACTACTGTATATTTATGCCCTTTAAACAGTCACGATAATGCCACCATCATTGGCATACATGCTGCTGACACCGGCGGTATCCATAATCAGGATATCCCGGAAGTCTGCCTTTTTACAAATGATCTCCTTAAACTTTTCCGCTTTGTCCGGGCAGTTGCAATGAGTGATCATCAATGTCCTTTTCTGCAGATCTGTTTTTTCTCCCAGAATAATATCTGCCATCTTTACAAGTGCTTTTTTCATACCGATCGCCTGTCCCCGCTGCACGATATTACCATCATCCGTAGAGCCCATGACCGGCTTTACCGCAAGCGTAGATGCCACAAAAGCCTTTACCCTGGAAAGTCTGCCGTTTTTTCTGAGTGTATCCAGATTATCCAGTACAAAATACGTAGTCAGATCATCTCTGAACTGCTCTGCCAGCGGAATGATCTCTTCAAAGGATTTTCCCTCTTCTGCAAGGCTACTGATATAAAATGCAATCTGTGTCTCCCCACAGGATGCGGAACAGGAATCAAATACATGGATTTTCTTGTCCGGATTTTTTTCCAGATACATACTTCGTGCCAGATAGGCACTGTTATAACTGCCACTCAGATTTCCGGACAGCGTTACAACGTAGATATCTTCTGCCGCACAGTCAAATGCCTGCATATAGCGCTCCGGCGACGGACAGGCAGACTTCGGACATGTCGGGCACGCTGCTACCTTCTGCAGAAAGTTCTTCTGATCAAAGGTTTCATCATCCCATATTCTTTCTTCTCCCACCTGTAGTTCCAGTGGCACGATCTCATATCTATTATCTGATTTTAAATGCTCCGGTAATTCTCCACAGCTATCCAGCACAATTTTGTAGCTCATTATTTTCCTCCGGCCATCATGTAGTTTTCATTACTACATAATATAGCACATATTACATCATTTGCATAGACCCAATATCACATTTAAACGTTTTGTTAACGTAATATATTTTTTGACCATTACAATATTTTATATTACAATACTAATGAAATATTTGTTTCGAAATTGAAATCAGAAAGGATTTTTTATGATTGCATTACAGATTCATGATAAAAAAAAGATGCTGCAGGTACTTTTGGAAAGCACATCCTTTGATACATTTCTGATGCAGGAGGTATCTGTGATCCGGGACAGTTCTCTCTTTTTAGAAGGACGGATCCATCCTGAATACCAGCCATATCAAGATTTTCCCGCGCAGACGGAAAGCATCGGTTTTGTTCCGTGGCATAATATCAGAGCACTTCTGGCATCCTATATCGGCAAAGAATTCCCGCTTTCCTTTAAATTTGTACTGCAGGCACCTGCTGCCTACACGCAGAACCTGCTAAAAAATGCAGCCTTTACCGGTGATCCGTCTACCGTAAAAGGACTGATCCTGACCTTCCGCTACGAGCAGGAGCATCTGACATGCCTTACCGGTATTTCCCTGACTACCTTTTCCATGGACAAGTCTATTGAAACGCTCTGGGATCAGGGTATTAAAAAAGCACTAGCCAATATGCAGATCGGATTCGAAGAATGATGCAGCAATGGCATCATTTTTTGATTTTGGAATGAAATACCAGACTTGCCAGATAGCTCAGGATCAGTGCACCACTGCAGCCGACTGCACCTGCTTTAAAGCCGCCCATAAAAATGCCGAGAAAACCATATTCGTCAACTGCATCTTTCACACCTTTCATCAGCACATTCCCAAAACCAAGCAATGGGACACTGGCTCCTGCGCCCGCATATTCCGCAAACGGCTCATAAATATCGAAAAAGCTTAATACAGCGCCAAGGCATACGATCAGCACCATGATCCTGCCCGGCATCAATTTTGTTTTTTCCAGTAAAATCTGCGCAAGTGCACAGATCAAACCTCCTACCCAGAATGCATTGATATATGACATATGTTACCTCCTTGACAAAATTCCTATCACATGAAAAAAGATGAGACATTTCTGTCTCATCTTTAGGATTTCCATAAATGCATGAATTATTCGCCAAGGTATGCGATCACTTCTACCTCACATAACACGTTCTTTGGCAATGTCTTTACTGCTACACAGCTTCTTGCCGGTTTTGAAGTAAAGTATTTTGCATAAATTTCATTAAATGCACCAAAATCTCCCATATCAGCGAGGAAGCAGCTTGTCTTTACGACTTTACTGTAATCAGCGCCTGCTGCTGCAAGGAGGTTTCCGATATTTTTCATAACCTGCTCCGTCTGTGCTTCAATTGTTGCTTCTGCGATCTCACCTGTCTCCGGTATGATGGCGATCTGTCCGGATGCGAAGAAGAAATCTCCTGCGACGATGCCCTGTGAATATGGTCCGATTGCTGCCGGTGCTTTTTCTGTACTGATAACTTTCATGTCACTCTTCCTTTCCTACTGCAAATTTTATGTGTAATAAGCACTGCGTGCCTATACATACTATTTTGATCACGGTTCTATAAAGCTGACAACCACATAGAAACCGCGTTCATTTTCCTCAATGGATACAACTGTTCCTTCTTTTGTTTTCAGGCGTTCCCTGAATGGAATATTGGCTGACATTGCCAGCGACGGATCGATCGTATAATAATAACTGCTGGGCAGAACACCTTCTGTCACAGTCACCTTCTGTCCGGTCTCAAGCAATCCCGGACGTTCCATTTTAAACTCCAGTTCTCTCATCTGTATCTGCCTCCGTATAAGATGCCGCCAGTGCCTCCATTTCCTGCTGTGGCAGATCTTCGCGCTCCAGCATCTTTGTAAATACTTCCACGACATGTGGATCAAACTGCGTACCGGAGCATCTGCGCAATTCGGCGATCGCATCCTTTTCCGGCATTGCCTTGTGATACGGTCTGTCGTTGACCATAACATCATGGGAATCCACCGCTGAGATCACACGTGCGATCAAAGGGATCTCTTCACCCTTCAATCCGTTTGGATAACCGGTTCCGTCCCATTTTTCATGATGGCATAAAATGCCGTCCGCAATATCGCCAAGCTCCGGTGAGCTTTTCGCAATACGATAGCCTTTTACCGTATGCTGCTCTATGATCGCACGCTCTTCCGGCGTCAGTTTTCCTTTTTTCTTAATGATATCCTGCGGAATTGCTACCTTACCAATATCATGCAGCGCTGCCAGAAGCTCCAGCTTTCCGATCTCCGCATCAGGGAGGCCCATTTCCTTCCCAAGACGGGCTGCCATCTTTCTTGTACGCTCTACATGCTCCTCTGTCTGGTAATCACTTTCGCAAAGCGTCTGCTTCAGAGAATTTACAATAGAACTGCTGGCAGATTTTTCTTTCAGCATCTTTTTATTCATCATATTCGATCTGGCATCCTGCATCAGCTTCTCTACAGGAGTATCTGCATCTTCCTTAGTTGCAATACCATATTCGATCGACACAGGCATTTTATCATAAAAATCAATGATCTCCGCCTTGATCGCCTCCATGATATCCCCTGCATCCAGATTGTTGGTCTTTTCCAGAACCACAACAAGATCGCCATTGTCCAGCTTTGCACAGAATGTATCCTTACCC
>OLNZ01001109.1_pt1 | contig 21275 bp, 19 predicted proteins | sample 1672981 | NCBI WGS metagenome assembly OLNZ01 (sample SAMEA3136743, study PRJEB25190) | human gut metagenome | biome: human gut; feature: human-associated habitat; material: faeces | place: Austria | collected 2013 | reverse complement strand
GGGGAACCACACTGACGGTGATCTCGGCCACATGGTCGGCGGCGCAGCGCTGGATGGCGGTGGCCACGATCTCCCGGGCCCGGCTGTCAGCCTCGTCCTTGGCCCGGGCCTCGATCTCCTTGATCTTCAGGGCAGTCTCGTGGGTCACCTCGGACTCCACCTGGGCGATCAGGTAATCCTTGGCCTGGTCGGCGGTAAAGCCGGAAATGCGCTCCAGCATCTCGGTCTGGCTGCGCTTGATGATCTGGATCTCCTCGTTTTCCTTGTCGGCGGCGGCGTGCTTGGCAGCCAGCGCCTCCTCCTTCTTCTCGATGGCGTCCATCTTGTGATCGAGGTTTTCTTCCTTCTGCTGCAGGCGGCGCTCCTGCTTCTGCAGGTCGGCGCGCCGCTCCTTCACTTCCTTCTCGTACTCGCTGCGGGACTTCAAAATCTCTTCCTTGGCTTCAAGAAGTGCTTCTCTCTTTTTGTTTTCAGAGCTCTTGATGGCTTCGTTGATGATGCGGGTGGCTTCTTCCTCCGCACTGGAGATCTCTTTTTCCGCCACGCGCTTGCGATAGCGAATACCGAGGAGGAAAAACACCACGGCGGCCACGGCAAAGGCGGCCGCTGCTACGATCCAACCGGTAGGTGTCATGGTTGGTGTTCCTCCTATTCTTTTTTGTGTATGGAAACGGATGGCTCCGTTCTTGGGCAGATAATAACCGGGAGAATCCCCTGTCCCCCCGATGATAATCTTATCTAATTTTAATCGGATTGCACAAAACTGTCAAGAGCGGATTCGCATGTTCCCTGCTATTTTTTCGCTCAGATGTCTAAATTTGCACATATGGCGCGCTGACGTACCCCAGGGTATCGCCGTACAGCACCACGTACCATCCCCGATACTGCCCGAACACCGTCACCGTCTCCCCACTGGGGATCCGGGTCAGCACCCGGCCCGTGACCGACGGCTCCCCCCGCAGGTTCACCGGCCCGCCGGACTCCGTGACGATGACGCCGGGCTGGCTGGGACCGGGATAGGTAAAGGGCAGACCGAAGTATTCCGCCATGCTCATGGCCAGGTTCTGGCCGATGGCGTCGATGTGGCTTTCGATCCATCGGGCGTCGGCCTCGTTGTCGTGATACCCGATCTCCACCAGCACCGCCGGGGCCCGGGGCTGCCGCACCTCTCCCAGGGTGGTGGTGGACCGGGTCACCACCCGCTCCGGCAGGGGATAGATCTCCTGCATGTTCCGGGCAATGATCTCCGCCCCCCGCCGCCCGTTGGCGCTGGTGGGATAATAGAAGGCGATGATGCCCCGGTTCTGACCCTGGCTGCCGGGGCCGGAGGCGTTGGAGTGCAGAGCCAGGTAAAAGTCATAGTCCCCGCGGTTTGCCTGGCGGATGGAGGACGCGGCGGTCATATCCGGGGTGTTCCGGGAAAACTGGATGCCGTTGGCCAGCAGATACGGCTCCATGGCGTCGGCCACCAGGTTCATGAAGTATTCCTCCGACCCGTTCCCGGTGACATAGGGATTATATTCCTGCGTTGAAGGACTCAGATAAATTCTCGGCATGGGCATTCTCCTTTCCTGGCCATTCTATGCCAAAATACCGGCTCTGCGCACTGGTAATTTCCCAGCATATGTGATACAATAGAGGCTGTTGAAAAACTCGGAAGTCTTCCGCCATCGGAAAGGAAGATCGTTACGAAAGACTGCGCCCGCAGGCGCGTTTCGTAGCGCAACCGCCGAAGGCGGCTCTTAGCGCGGAGATAACCCATCAGGGGTGTCTTTCGTTTGCAATCACAGGTTTTTCAGAACTCAAAAAGTTCTGAAAAACCGCACACAGCTTGTCAAAAAAGTCTTTTTTGACAAGCTGACAATGGCTTCACATGAAAAAAAGGACGGTGCCCCTATGAAAGCAGAACGACCCTATCCCCAGATCGCCATCACCCCCAAAGGGGAGGCAGCCCTCACCGGCGGCCACCCCTGGGTGTACGAGGGCGAGGTCACATCCGTCACCGGCAGCCCCGCCGACGGCGACCTGGTGGACGTGGTGAGCCGCCGGGGCAGCTGGCTGGGCGCCGGATTCTACAACAGCCGCTCCCTGATCCGGGTGCGGCTGCTGTCCCGCAACGCCAATGACCGGTTCGATGCGGACTTCTGGGCCCGGCGGGTGCAGTACGCCTGGGACTACCGCAAAACGGTGATGGCCCCGGAGGATCTGTCCTGCTGCCGGATCATTTTCGGCGAGGCGGACCATTTTCCCGGCCTGACGGTGGACCGGTTCGGTCCGGTGCTGGTGGCTCAGGTGCTGTGCCTGGGGCTGGACCGGGTGAAGGATACCATCTTCTCCCAGCTGGTGCGGGTCCTGCGGGCCGACGGACAGGACATCGCCGGGGTATACGAGCGCAACGACGCCGCCCTGCGGGAGAAGGAGGGCATGGCCCAGGGCAAGGGCTGGTATCCTCTGCCCGGGGAGCCTGTGCCGGACTTCACCTGCGCGGACATCACGGAAAACGGCATCCGCTACACCGTGGACTTTGAAAATGGCCAGAAAACCGGCTTCTTCCTGGACCAGAAGTACAACCGCCAGGCGGTGGCCCGGCTGGCCCGGGGCAAAACCGTGTTGGATTGCTTCACCCATACCGGCTCCTTCGCCCTGAACGCCGCCCGGGGCGGGGCAAAGCACGTCACCGCCGTGGACGTGTCGGACTTCGCCGTGGCGTGCGCCCGGGAAAATGCGGCCCGCAACGGGCTGGAGAGCGTGGTGGACTGCGTGAGTGCCAATGTGTTCGACCTGCTGCCCCAATTGCAGAAGGGGCAGTACGACTTCATCATCCTGGACCCGCCCGCCTTCACCAAAAGCCGCCAGACCACCCGGCGGGCCATGGCCGGGTATAAGGAGATCAACTACCGGGCCATGCGGCTGCTGCCCCGGGGCGGATACCTGGCCACCTGCTCGTGCAGTCACTTCGCCACCGAGGAGCTGTTCCGGAAAATGCTCCGCGACGCGGCCCACGACGCCGGGGTCCAGCTGCGGCAGATCGAGGCCCGGCAGCAGGCCGCCGACCATCCCATTCTCTGGGGTGTGGAGGAGACCAGCTATCTGAAATTCTACCTGTTCCAGGTGGTATAATCAAAAGGAGAAAGCCATGGAATTTCGCGTATTGGCCATCGGCGACGTTACCAGCGAGGAGGGCACCGCCCACCTGCGCCGCCATCTGCCGGGCTTTAAAAAAATGAAGGGCGTGGACTTCACCGTTATCAACGGCGAGAACATCTCCGGCACCGGCCTGACCCCCCAGCAGGCCGACGATCTGTTTGCCGCCGGGGCCGACGTTATCACCCTGGGCAACCACACCTGGGGCAAAATGCAGATCACCGATTATCTGGAGGACAACCGCTATATCCTCCGCCCCGCCAACTTCTCCCCCCGCACCCCGGGCCGGGGCTACGGGGTGTATGACCTGGGCCGGGTGCAGGTGGCGGTGCTGTGCCTGATCGGCCGGTGCGACCTGGCCTGGGGCAGCGACAACCCCTTCACCACGGCGGACCGCCTGCTGAAGGCCGGGGAAAAGCCCACCTTCACCCTGGTGGATTTCCACGCCCAGGCCACCAGCGAAAAGCTGGCCATGGCCTATTATCTGGACGGCCGCGTCTCCGCCCTGTGGGGAACCCACACCCATGTGCCCACCGCCGATGAGCGGGTGTTTCCCAAGGGCACCGGCTACATCACGGACCTGGGCATGACCGGGGCGGTGGAGTCCGTGCTGGGCATCCGTCCGGAGCAGTCCGTGGAGTCGTTTCTGGGCGGCCTGCCGGGCCGGTACCGTCCGGCGGAGGGCCCCTGCAAGGCCCAGGGCGCCCTGTTTACCTTAGAGTCCTCCACCGGCCTGTGCACCGCCGTGGAGCGCGTGGATATCCGATAAATACAGAGGAGGAACCGTATCATGTCCGTTGAAAAAGTCCGGGCCTATCTGGAGCCCTTCGGCGTGTCGGACCGCATCCGGGAGTTCGATGTGTCCAGCGCCACCGTGGAGCTGGCCGCCGTGGCCGTGGGCGTGGAGCCCGCCCGCATTGCCAAGACCCTGAGCTTTCGCCTGGGAGACGCTCCCATTCTGGTGGTGACCGCCGGAGACGCCAAAATCGACAACAGCAAATATAAGCACTTTTTCGGCATGAAGGCCAAGATGCTCACCCCGGAGGAGGCGGTGGAGCGCATCGGCCACGCCGTAGGCGGCGTGTGCCCCTTCGCCCTGCCGGAGGATGTGAAAACCTACCTGGACCGGTCCCTGCGGCGGTTTGACACGGTGTTTCCCGCCGTGGGCAGCGCCGCCAGCGCCATTGAGCTGACCTGTGACCAGCTGGAGCGCTGCTGCGGGGCGAATTTTGCGGGCTGGGTGGACGTATGCAAGGGCTGGCAGGAGGAGACGGATGGCTAAGGTTCTTCATGCGGCAGATTTCCACCTGGACAGTGCCTTCCGGGCCCTGCCGGAGGAGCAGGCCCGTCTGCGGCGTCAGGAGAGCCGGGAGCTGCCCGGCCGCCTGGTGGACTGGGCCAACGACCACGGGGCCCAGCTGATGCTCCTGGCCGGGGACCTGTTCGACTCGGACCAGCTGTACAGTCAGACGGCCCAGATGCTGGCCCAGGCCCTGTCCCGCTTTCGGGGCACGGTGGTCATCGCACCAGGAAATCACGACTGGCTCTCCGCCGCCAGTCCCTACCGCCAGCCCATCTGGCCGGACAATGTTCACATCTTTCTGGGCCGGGGCATAGAGCGGCTGGCGCTGCCGGAGCTTCAGTGCACCGTATACGGGGCGGCCTTCACCGCCCCGGAGGAGCCGGAAAGCGGCCTGCGGGGCTTTTATGCCCAGCCGGACGGCAGCGCCCGCATCATGGTTCTTCACGGGGACATGGGCAGCCGGGAAAGCCGCTACCGCCCCCTGACCCCGGAGGAGATCGCTGCCACGGGGCTGGACTATCTGGCCCTGGGCCATGTCCACGCCCCCTCCGCCATGAACCGGGCCGGAAACACCGTTTGGGCGTATCCCGGCTGCCCCCAGGGCCGGGGCTTCGACGAGCTGGGGGAGCGGGGCTTCCTGTTCGGCGATGTGGAGGCGGGACGGGTGGATATGCGCTTTGTGCCCTTTGCCGGGCGGCGCTATGAAAGCCTCACCGTGGACGTGTCCGGGGGCGATGCCCTGGACGCCATCCGCCGCAGCCTGCCGCCGGATACCTCCCGGGATATTTACCGCATCCGCCTCACCGGCGAGACGGCGGAGCCTTTGACGCTGGCTCCCCTGGAGCGGGCCCTGTCGGGGGAATTTTTCCGGCTGGAGCTGCGGGACGACACGCGCCTGCGCCGGGACCTGTGGGACCGCTGCGGCGACGACACCCTGCGGGGTCTGTTTCTGGGGCAGCTGCGCCGGGAATACGACGGTGCGGACCCCCGGCGGCAGAAGGAGATCGAGCAGGCGGTGCGCTTCGGCCTGGCCGCCATGGACAATACCATTGATTCGTAAGGGGCGCTTTGCTATGAAAAACATCCTCATGATCGGCACCGGCGGCACCATCGCCTCCGGTCAGACGGCAGACGGTCTGGCTCCCGAGCTGGACCCCAGCCGCCTTTTGCAGGACACACCCCGGGTGGCTCAGCTGTGTCGGGTGGACTGCCTGCAGCTGTACAGTCTGGACAGCACCAACATCCGGCCTGACCATTGGCTGGGCCTGGCCCGGGCCATCCGGCAGCATTACGGCCAATACGACGGCTTCGTCATCAGCCACGGCACCGATACCATGGCCTACACGGCGGCGGCCCTGAGCTATCTGATCCAGGACTGCCCCAAGCCCATCGTCCTCACCGGAGCCCAGAAGCCCATCTGGTTCGACGGCACCGACTCCAAGCGCAACCTCATCGACGCGTTTCTGTACGCCTGCCGGGGCTGCGGCGGGGTCCAGATCGTGTTCAACGGCCGGGTGATCCTGGGGACCCGGGCCAGAAAGACCTTCTCCAAGAGCTTCCAGGCGTTCTCCAGCGTCAACTACCCGGAGCTGGCTATGATCCAGGATGAGCGCCTTTTGCAGTACATCACCACCGACAGCTGCCCCGCCCCCCGGTTCTACGACGATCTGGACGGCAGCGTGGGCCTTTTGAAGCTGATCCCCGGCACCCGCCGGGAGCTGCTGGCCTTCATGGCGGACCGGTACGACGGACTGGTCATCGAGGGCTTCGGCGTAGGCGGTCTGCCGGAATACGACGGATTTTATGACGTGATCCGGCAGGCGGCGGAGAGCGGCAAGCTCGTTGTCATGACCACCCAGGTGCCCAACGAGGGCAGCGACCTGACGGTGTACCATGTGGGCGGTCATCTGAAGCATACCCTGCGGGTGCTGGAGGCCTACGACATGACCACGGAGGCCGCCGTGTGCAAGCTCATGTGGATCCTGGGCCAGACTCACGATTTTGCCCAGGCGGAAAAGCTGTTTTACGCCCCGGTCTCCCGGGACATTCTCCGCTTTTCCGGAGAATAAGAATGAGGTGATCCCCCATGTCTACCCTGCTGCGCGGCGCTCCCGTGGCGGAGCGCCTGACCCTGGACCTGAGCCGCCGGTCCGCCGCCCTGCGCCATCGGGGCGTGATCCCTACCCTGGCCATTCTCCGCGTTGGCAGCAGCCCCGGAGACCTGGCCTATGAAAAAAGCGCCGCCGCCCGCTGCGCCAGATGCAGCATAGAGGTCCGCCGCCTGTTCTGGGACAGTGCCGCCCCTCTGGCGGAAGCCATCCGCGCCGTCAACGCCGACCCATCCATCCACGGGTGCCTGCTGCTGCGTCCTCTGGCGGACAGGGCGGCGGAGGCCGCCGCCGGGCAGCTGCTGCTGCCGGACAAGGACGTGGACGGCATGACCCCCGGCTCCCTGGCGGGACTGCTGACAGGGCAGAGCGGCTTTGCTCCCTGCACAGCCCAGGCGTGCCTGGAGCTGCTGGACTACTACGAGGTTCCTTTGGCCGGACGCCGTGCGGTGGTGGTGGGCCGCAGCCTGGTGGTGGGCCAGCCCGCCGCTCTGCTGCTGCAGCGACGCAACGCCACCGTTACCGTGTGCCACACCGGCACCCGGGACATACCGGCCCTGTGCCGGGAGGCGGACGTGCTGATCGCCGCTGCCGGACGGCCGGGCCTCATCACGGCGGACTGTCTCCGTCCGGGGCAGACGGTGCTGGACGTGGGCGTCCATCCCGGGCCGGACGGAACCCTCTGCGGCGATGTGGCGGCGGAGGCCGCCGCCCTGGACGTGGCCCTGACCCCGGTTCCCGGCGGCGTGGGCTCCGTCACCTCCGCCGTCCTCTGTAAGCACACCGTTCAGGCGGCGGAAAAAACGCTGCAATAAAAGGCAGGACCCGCAAAGATCGTGCGGGTCCTGCCTTGTTGCATAGCTCTTATTTCACCAGCGCCAGGATCTCCTGGGGCGACACCAGGCCCACAGACCGGTCCGCCACCTGGCCGCCCTTGAATACCAGCAGCGTGGGGATGCTCTCGATGCCGTACCGCAGAGCCAGCTCCCGGTTTTCATCCACGTCCACCTTGACGATCTTCAGCTCCGGGTGCTGCCCGGACAGCTCCTCCAGAATGGGAGCCAGCATCCGGCAGGGCCCGCACCAGGTGGCCCAGAAGTCTACCAGCACCGTCCCGCTGTCCTGCAGGACCTCCCGGTCAAACCCGTTGTCGTTCACATGCAAAATCGCCATATTCAGCGCCTCCTCTTGACGTATAGTGTTATTATACCAGATTTCCCGCCGCAATTCTGCGGCAAATGCAACAGATACAAAAAACCGCCCCTTAAAACGGGATAGCCGCCATGGCAGGGGCGGAGGGGTCCGCGAAGGGTCCCGCCGACGGGGCCCGCACCGTCAGCAGCAGATAGGCGATGCCCAGCAGGATCGCCAGCACATACCACAGCAGCTCCCCGCCTCTCAGCCGCCGCACCAGCACCTGACCGTGAAGCGTCAGCCCACCGGCCAGAATCAGGCTCCACAGCCGCAGTCCCCGTCCCGGCAGCAGCCAGCACAGTCCCGTCATGCACAGGGGCATGGCCGCCAGCAGCAGGCAGTGCCCGCCCCGCCCCTGCCTCTCCGGGGTCATCCGCCAGATCACCAGCGCCGCCGGCAGATACGGCCAATACAGCAGCTTCCCCATTTCCCAGGGGCTGCCGTTCACCGGCGTCAGCAGCGCCGTCAGCGGACATGGGAACGTCCGGTGCAGCAGCCACAGTGCCGCCGCCGCGGCCGCCGCCGTGAAAAATCCCAGGATATATCGCTTCATTCCGCCCACCTCCGTCATTACCCTATGCAGGCAGACGGCAGGGCAGAACGCTACCGGATGCCCCGCAGACCGGTCTCCGGGTCCACGAACAGCGGCAGCTCCGGCGGTGCGAAGGTCCACACAATAAACGCCGCCCACACCGCCGCCAGCACCGCGCCGCCGGCCACCTGCCACAAAGGCGCCGCCAGCGCCCGTCGGCGCAGCACCGTCCAGCTGACCCAGAAGCCCAGAAGCACCGCTATCTGGAAAATGGCGATGTCCAGCCACATGAGGTCCCGGCCCAGAACGCCCTGGTACGTATAAAACAGCATGGGAATGGCCGCCAGCCCCGCCAGCAGGCCCGCCGCCCTGGCCGCCGTCACCGGCAGGCCGCTCCGGCCCACGGCCACCAGCTCCGCAATGCTCCACAGCACCCACGGCGTGGTCAGCAGCTTCATATGTTCCCAGACAGACTCGTTGACGGCGGCCAGAGCCCCCACCACCGGGCTTTGCCCGGTCCAATCATATACAAAGTGCAGCAGATTCCCCGCCGCCAGCACAAACAGCAGCCCCAGAACCTCCCAGGTACGCCACTTTTTATCGCTCATGCGCTCGCCTCCCTTTTACCGGAAGCATACACGCTTTTCCGCCGTTTTATACACGGCCCTGCGGTGCAGCACAGCAGGCACACCGCCGTCATCAGCAAAAACGGGCTCCGCCCGGCCAGTGCCGCCCCCGCCGCCGTCAATAGCCCCGCCGCCGCCAGACTTACCCCCCCGGCCATCCGGTCGGCCAAAAACGGGTCCGTCCGCCAGCACAGGGCCAGCCACAGCATCCGCCCGCCGTCCAGCGGCAGAATGGGCAGCAGATTGAAGCATCCCAGCACCCCCTGGGCACCGGCCAGCAGATACAGCGGCTCCCACCACCGGCCCAGCGCCGCCAGAGCCGCCGCCAGCAGCAGATTCACCGCCGGTCCTCCGGCGGCGGCCAGCAGCTCGCTGCCGTAGCTCAGCCGCCCTGCCACCTGCATATTTGCCCCCAGAGCGGAGATCTCCATGTGCCGCACCCAGCCGCCCCGGCTGCGCAGCACCGCGTAATGCCCCAGCTCATGGCACAGCGCCGCCAGCAGCACCGCCCCCAGCACCTCCGGAGACGACAGCCACACAAAAACCGCCAGCAGTGCCGGGGCCCCCGGCGATACCCGTACCCGGGTCCGCTCAGGGGGCCGCATAATAGTAGATGGGATTCACATACACCCCGTCCTTATGGAGCTCGAAGTGCAGATGCGGTCCCGTGGCGTTGCCGGTCCGGCCCACCTCGGCGATGGGGTCCCCGGGCCGCACCTGCTGGCCGGAGGAGGCGGTGATGCGGCTGCAATGGGCATACAGGGTGGCAAAGCCCCCCTCATGCTGCACCGTCACATAGTTCCCCAGCTCTGCGCTGTCTCCCACCGCCGTGACGGTGCCCGATGCAAAGGCCGTGATCACCGCACCCTCGTCGGCGGCGATGTCCAGCCCATAATGGAACCGAGTCCCGCTGCCGCCGGGGTCCTGCCGATAGCCGAACCGGTCTGTCACCGTTCCCGTCAGGGGGTTGGCATAGGCAAAGCCCAGCACCTGCTGGGTCAGACACACGTCCCCGGGGGTAGTCTCCGCCGAATATGCCGCCGGGTCCGCCGTCCCCTCCGGGACCGTCTGCTTGGGGCCGAACACCGCCGTAAATGCGTCGTTCAGGGCCTGGCCCACGGCGCCCTGTCCGGATACCGCCCGCCCCACGGCGGAAAATGCCGCCCGGAAGTCCGTCTGTCCGCCCATCAGGTCCAGCAGCTTGTCCCGGCACTTGTCCATAGCCGCCGGAGCGCTGATTTTCACCAGCACCACCGCCAGCAGCACCACTCCGCTGACGGCCAGCTGCCGCAGATGGCGGTCCCCCCGCCGGGAGGCGGGCTGCTCCCGCTTGCCCCGGGCCGGGGCCGCCGTCCGATACCGCCGCCCGGTCTGCGGTCGATTGGTCATAGCACATTCCCCCTTTCGGAACAGTGTATGCCGCCGGCCGGTCCGTCAGAACCGAAACGTGCGGCCCCGCCGCGCCGCTGTCCGCCGCGCCGCCTCTGCCAAGGCGGTGGCCCGGGTGCAGAACCGTCTGCTGTCCCGCCAGGCCGCGGTGCAGTCCCGCCTGACCCGCACCCTGCGCCAGGAGCAGGTGGAATACGGCTATTCCTATACCGCCCTGTTCAACGGCTTCTCTGTCCGCACAGCCCGGAAGAATCTGGAAGCCATCCGGAACACCAAGGGTGTCACCTGTGCCTTTGTGGCCGGGTCCTACGCGCTGCCCACCACCCAGCAGGCTGATACCCAGGCTCTGCAGGTGGCCCTGGCCAGCAGTCGGTTTACCGGTAAGGGCATGACCATCGCCGTGCTGGACACCGGTCTGGACACTGCCCACCCCGCCTTTGCCAACGCCCCGGCGGACGCTAAGTTCACCAAGGACTACATCAGCGGCGTCCTGCAGGCCGCCGACCTCAATGCCGAGGTCCTGATGCCCGGCGTCACCGCCGATGATGTGTATCTCAGCGCCAAGATCCCCTTCGCCTTTGACTATGCCGGAAAGGACGCTCAGGTGGCCCCCGGCAGCAAGTGGGATGCAGAAAATCTGGAGCACGGCACCCATGTGGCGGGTATCGCCGCCGGTTACGCCGTGGACGGCGAGGGCGCCGTCACCTTCTCCGGTGTGGCTCCCGACGCTCAGGTCATCCCCATGAAGGTCTTTGACGACAGCGGCACGGGCGCCGCCACGGCCACCATTCTGGCGGCTCTGGAGGATGCCTACCGTCTGGGCGTGGACGCCGTGAACCTGAGCCTGGGCTCCTACGGCGGCTTCACCGTGGACGAGGACGCCCTCATCAACGACGTGTACAACAAGCTGGATGACGCCGGCATTATGGTCATCACTGCCGCCGGCAACGAGACCTCCTCCAGCTATATGAACAGCTACGGTACCAACGCTCCCCTCACCGGGGACCCCGACAACAGCGTGGTGGCCGCCCCCTCCGTGTACCCCGCCAACCTGTCCATCGCCAGTGTGGAGGGTCAGGAGGTCTACGCCAACTACGTGCTGCTGGGCGACGAGAAGATCACCGCCACCGCCACCAGCACCACCCAGGATACCGTCCAGTGCTTTGTCACCGTGGTGCCCAAGTGGTACGACGGCATTCAGGCCACCCAGGATACCATTCATCTGAAGCTGGGCCAGGGCGCGGACCTCACGCAGTACCTGACCCTGCTGGACGAGTCCGGCGTGGTGATTCCGGAGCTGAACCCTGTGAACTATGCCAGCCTGGATGAGAGCATCCTCTCCGTGGATGCCAGCGGGCATGTCACCGCGCTGCACACCGGCACCGGCATGGTGCGGGCGCTGCTGAACACCGGCGACTACGCCCTTATTGCTGTGGAGGTCACCTGCGATCACGATCACACCACCCGCACCGAGACCCCCGCCACCTGCACACAGGACGGCTCTGTCACCGTCACCTGCGATGACTGCGGCGCGGTGCTGTCCACCGAGACGATCCCCGCTACCGGCCACGACTATAAGGATGGCAAGTGCACCGTCTGCGGCGCGGCGGACCCGGATTACCGGCCTGAGCAGCCGGAGAATCCCGGCCAGCCCGAAAAGCCGGAGCAGCCGGCAAATCCCGGCGTCAAGACCGGCGACAGCGGCGTGCTGCTGTACATGGGCCTGATGCTGCTGGCCCTGACCGGCAGTGCCTGGGTTCTGCGGAAAAAGCGTGCCCGGTAAACGGAAAGTTTTTCTTTACAAACGTCCCCGTTTGTGATATCGTATCAGAGTACGCTGCTGTGCGTGCCATGCCCCTTGCCTTAGTCCCGCGGATGCTCTGCCTGTCCCGGCACTCAGGATGTGGGCGCACAAAAAAGAAAGGTGGAAACACAACTATGATGCTGAAAGATCAGAAGACCTCCATCATCGAGGCCAACCGCACCCACGAGACCGACACCGGTTCCCCCGAGGTCCAGGTCGCCATCCTTACCGAGCGCATCAACCAGCTCACCGCGCACCTGAAGGTTCATCCCCATGACTTTCACAGCCGCCGCGGCATGCAGATGATGATCGGTAAGCGCCGTCGTCTGCTGGACTATCTGGCCAAGAAGGACATCGAGCGTTATCGTGCCCTGATTGCCAAGCTGGGTCTGCGTAAGTAAGCTGAAGACAGGGTGGTGTGCCCCGTGCGCACCACCCTTCTTTCACACCATCCCTGCCCGTGTGCGGAGCCGATCAAAGCCTTTAGCAGTTGAAAAAATGCCGGAATCCGGGTATTTTCCGGCACTTTTTCAAGTGCTAAACGGCCCCGGCTCCCATGCGGAAAATTCAAATGAAAAGGAGCCAAACCATGTCTACCATCATTACCCACCGGCAGTTCCCCCACTACCACAAGTACACCATGGACCTGGCGGGCCGCCCCCTGACCCTGGAGGTTGGAAAGCTGGCGGAGCTGGCCAACGCCGCCGTCATGGTCACCTATGGCGAGACCAGTGTGCTGTGCTGCGTCACCGCCGCCGCCCGTCCCCGGGACGGCATCGACTTCTTCCCCCTGAGCGTGGACTTCGAGGAAAAGCTGTACGCTGTGGGCCGCATCCCCGGCAGCTTCAACCGCCGGGAGGGCCGCCCCGGCGAGAAGGGCGTTCTGACCTCCCGCGTCATCGATCGCCCCATCCGCCCCCTGTTCCCTCACGACTTCCGCAACGACGTGTCCGTTATGTGCACCGTCATGAGCGTGGACCACGACTGCTCCCCCGAGATCTGCGGCCTCATCGGCACCTCCGCCGCCCTGGCCATCTCCGACATCCCCTGGAACGGCCCCGTGGGCGCTCTGAAGGTGGGCCTGGTGGACGGGAAGCTGGTGTTCAATCCCACCAGCGAGCAGCGCAAGGTCAGCGATCTGGACGTGACCGTTGTGTCCACCGGCAAGAAGGTGGTCATGATCGAGGCCGGCGCCAACCAGGTGCCCAACGACGTGATGTTCGAGGCCATCCGCATGGCCCACGAGGAAAATCAGAAGCAGGTGGCCCTGATCAACCAGATGGTCTCCGAGATCGGCAAGCCCAAGTTTGACTATCCCCACGCCGACTTTGACGATGAACTGTTTGAGAAGATCGTGAACGCCACCATGGACGAGGCCAAGGCCGCCATGGATACCGACGATAAGAACGTCCGGGAGGCCCGCTGGAACCAGCTCATCGAAAAGTGGCACCAGCTGTTCCTGGAGGACTATCCCGAGATGGATAAGTACCTGGAGGAGATCACCTATAAGTTCCAGAAGAAGATCGTCAAGGCCTGGCTGCTGGAGGGCCACCGGGTGGATGGCCGCCAGAAGAACGAGATCCGGCCCCTGGCCGCCGAGGTGGGCGTGCTGCCCCGGGTCCACGGCTCCGGCCTGTTTACCCGGGGTCAGACCCAGGTGCTGAGCGTGGCCACCCTGGATACCCTGTCCGCCAACCAGAAGCTGGACACCATCTGGGAGGAAACCGAGAAGCGGTATATGCACCACTATAACTTCCCCGGCTACTCCGTGGGCGAGGCCAAGCCGGCCCGCAGCCCCGGCCGCCGGGAGATCGGCCACGGTGCTCTGGCAGAGCGGGCCCTGCTGCCGGTGATCCCCCCGGTGGAGGAGTTCCCCTATGCCATTCGTGTGGTCAGCGAGGTGGTATCCTCCAACGGCTCCACGTCCCAGGGCTCCATCTGCGGCAGCACCCTGGCCCTGATGGACGCCGGCGTGCCCATTTCCGCCCCGGTGGCCGGCATCTCCTGCGGTCTGATCCAGGACGACGACGGCTCCTTCACCACCTTCATCGACATTCAGGGCGTGGAGGACTTCCACGGCGAGATGGACTTCAAGGTGGCCGGCACCAAGAAGGGCATCACCGCCATCCAGATGGACCTGAAGAACGACGGCCTGACCATGGAGATCATCAAGAATGCTCTGGACATCACCTACGACGCCCGGTGCCAGATCCTGGACCAGATCATGCTGCCCTGTATCGCCGAGCCCCGGCCCGAGGTCAGCAAGTACGCCCCCAAGATGGTCACCCTGCACATCGACCCCGACAAGATCCGGGAGGTCATCGGCAAGGGCGGCAGCGTCATCCAGAAGATCGTGGCCGAGTCCGGCGCCAAGATCGACATCGACGACGACGGCACCATCCACATTGCCTCCCCCGACGCCGAGAGCTGCGCTATCGCCAAGAAGTGCATTGACGACATCGTGTTCGTGCCCGAGGTGGGCCAGCTGTACTACGGCCGCGTGGTGCGCCTGATGACCTTCGGCGCCTTCGTGGAGCTGGCTCCCGGCAAGGACGGCCTGGTTCACATCTCCAAGCTGGCCGACAAGCGCATCGAGAAGGTGGAGGATGCCTGCAAGGTGGGCGACATGATGTGGGTCAAGGTCACCGAGATCGACGAGAAGGGCCGCGTGAACCTGAGCCACAAGGACGCCATGAAGGAGATCCGGGCCAAGGAGGCCGCCGGCGAGATCATCAAGTAAATAACTGGGAAGTGGCTGCATAGTCACATGTATATACACCCACCGATTCCATCCATTGGAATCGGTGGGTGCTGCTCTATTTTTCGATAAGCAGACATAATTGAACGGGCTGTGCACGTGCGAAGGACAGGCAGATGGCATACATGCCACAATATATGGCTGCATCAAGATAAAATCGCACAATATGTTATAAAAAAAGAATTTATAAAAATTCTATGTCGTTCATTGAAAAACAGAAAGAAGTGTGTTAAAATACTAACTGAGTAGGGAACAGCCCTAACCTCAATACAGTATATGCGCATAAATAATATACAATAGCAGGACGGAAACAAACACCAACCGACATGAAGGAGGACACTATGCCGAGAGGAGCACAGCCCAAGATCGCCGAGCGGGAAAGCCGGATGATCTATGCGGCCATCAAACTGTTTTTGGAAAACGGGTATGAGCAGACGACTACCGTAGCCATTGCGCAGGCAGCCGGTATGTCGTCATCTGCATTTTTTGCGGTATTTGCCAACAAGGAGGTACTGCTGCTGAAGCTGACCAAGTGGATGTATGAAAAGCAGTTTGCCATTACCGGTCGGCTGCTGGGCGAGGGCTATGAGCCCGAAATGTTTTACGCCGTGGAGCCGTCGATCCAGATGTATATCGCCGAGAAGTCCGAGGCCCTGCGGGAGCTGTATGTCTCCTCCTATTCCTATGCAGCCACGGCCAACTACATCCATCAGATGGCAACGGATAAGCTGGTGGAGCTGTTCGGCGCGACGCATCCCCAGTATACCCGGCAGGATTTTTATGAGTTGGAGCTGGCTTCCTCCGGCATGGTGCGCAGCTTTATGGCCCGGAAGTGCGACCGGAATTTCACCATGGAGCAGAAGCTGCGCCGGTTCCTGTCCTGCAGCATGACCATCTACGGCGTGGCGGAGGAGAAGCAGCAGCAGGTCATCGACCGTGTGCTGGAGATGGACCTGAAGTCCGTGGCGGACCAGTTGGTGGCAGATGCCATCCACCAGGCTGATGAGCAGTACCAGGAGGCTGAGCGCAAGGGCAAGGCCATTGAAGCTGCCAGAAATGGCTGAATTTTCGTATATCGTCCTGGACCTGGAGTGGAACCAGCCTCTGGACCGGGACAGCACCATCCGGGAGCCGTTTTTCTTCGACTCGGAGATCATCGAGATCGGGGCCCTGCGGCTGGATGAGCAGTTCCGGGAAACCGGCAGCTTCAAGACGTTTATCCGTCCCCGGTTTTACCCGCACATGAACGGGGATGTGGTGCGTCTGACAAAGATACGCGCCCAGGACCTGGAAAACGCTCCGGAATTTCCCCGGGCCTATGCGGATTTTACCCAGTGGTGCGGCGAGGATTGCTGCCTGTGTACCTGGGGACCGGACGACATTCCGGTGCTGATGGACAACCTGCTGATGCACGGAATGGATGCGGAGATGCCGTGCTGCTACGATTTGCAGCGGATCTTCGGCCACGAGATCATGCGGGACGACCGGCAATGCTCCCTGGAGCGGGCTATGGAGCTGCTGCACCTGACGCCGGACCGGGCCCACGATGCCCTGAACGATGCACGGAACACCGTGCAGATCTGCGGAAGGATGGACCTGGACGGGTGCATGGATGAGTACCGCCTGCGCTATGTGGGCTATCCCCAGGACCGGAGGGCCGGGCTGGTGCAGGGGCGTGAATACGCGTCTCTGGCGGAGGCCCAGGCGGACCCGGCGCTGACGGAGACGGCATGCCCCTATTGCGGCGAGACGGTGACGCTGGGCCAGTGGGCCCGGAAGGACCCCAGGACGCTGCTGGCCTATGGCCGGTGCAGCCAGGAGGACGAGCTGTGCGCCGTGTGTCTGCACAGCCGGACGGCCAAGGGCGTGCGCCTGGGGCGCACGGTGTTCGAGATGAACGACGACCTGTGGGACACCTATCAGACCTGCCTGGAACGGCAGAAATAAATGAAACAGGCAAACAGGCCCCGGCGCGGTGCGCCGGGGCCTGTTCTGTCTGTTTATCGGGCGCGGCGGCGCTGGATGAGCTTCACCAGCTCCACCACGGGGATCACCAGCACGGCCAGGGCCAGGGCAATGCCATATTCCGCCCAGCCCACGGGAGTAAAGCCGAAGGCGGCAGCAATGGGCGGCACCTCCAGCACCACGGTGGTCAGGACCAGGGAGCCCAGCATAGCGGCCCAGAGGACCCGGTTGTGGCCCCGGAGGGTGAACACGCTGCGGCGCTGGGACCGCATGTTGAAGCTGTGGAAAATCTCGCACATGCTCATGGTCAAAAAGGCCATGGTCATGCCGTCCGGGGAGACGCCCCGGGGCATTTCAAAATAGCCCACCTCCATGCAGTGGCCGATGAGATAGGAGATCAGGGTGATAACGGTGATGAGCACTCCCTGATAGGCGATGTCGAAGCCCAGGCCGCCGGAAAACACGCCGTCCTTGGCGGAGCGGGGCGGGCGGTCCATAATGTCCGGCTCCGGGCGCTCCAGGCCCAGGGCCAGGGCCGGGAAGCAGTCGGTGATCAGGTTGATGAACAGCAGATGCACGGGATTCAGCAGGGTGAAGCCCAGCAGGGCGGCGGTGAACACCCCCAGCACCTCGCTCATGTTGCTGGCCAGCAGGAAGGCGATGGCCTTGCGGATGTTGTCGTAAATGCGGCGGCCCTCGGCCACGGCTCCCACGATGGTGGCAAAGTTGTCGTCAGAGAGGACCATGTCCGCCACGTTCTTGGTGACGTCGGTGCCGGTGATGCCCATGCCCACGCCGATATCGGCGGATTTGATGGACGGGGCGTCGTTGACGCCGTCGCCGGTCATGGCGGTAACAGCGCCCCGGCGGCGCCAGGCGGTGACGATGCGGACCTTGTGCTCCGGCTGGACCCGGGCATAGACGCTGTAGCGGTCCACGGTCTGGGTCAGCTCCTCATCGCTGAGGGCGTCCAGGTCCGCGCCGGTAAGGGCCTGGGAGGGGTCCGTAAGAATGCCCAGCTGGCGGGCGATGGCCACGGCAGTGTCCTTGTGGTCGCCGGTGATCATCACCGGGCGTATGCCTGCCCGGCGGCACTGGGCGATGGCGTCCTTTACCTCGGGCCGCACCGGGTCCATCATGCCCGCCAGGCCGATGAAGCACAGGTCCTGCTCCAGGCTCCGGGGAGAGACGTCCTCCGGCAGGCCGCCGGGCCAGGGACGGCTGGCGGCTGCCAGCACCCGCAGGGCCTGGGCCGCCATGCGGTGGTTGTCGGCCAGGATGGCCTGGCGGCGCTCCTCCGTCATAGGCAGGGCCTGTCCGCCCTCCCAATAGTGGGTGCAGCGGGCCAGCACCTGATCCGGCGCGCCCTTGGTATACTGCACCACCCCGTCGGGGGTGCTGTGTAGGGTGGACATCATCTTGCGGCCGGAGTCGAAGGGGGCCTCGGCAATGCGGGGGCTGTCCTGCTCCAGGCGGGGCTTGGGCAGGCCGCATTGGGCGGCGAAGGATACCAGGGCAGCCTCAGTGGGCTCGCCCCGGACCGTGCCGTCGGGGTTCTGCACCGCGTCGCTGCACAGAGCCATGGCGGCAGCCAGCTGCCCGGCGTCGCCGGTGTGGTCCACCACGGTCATTTTGTTCTGGGTCAGGGTGCCGGTTTTGTCGGAACAGATCACCTGGGTGCAGCCCAGCGTCTCCACCGCCGTCAGGCGGCGGATCACGGCATTGCGCCGGCTCATGCGGGTGACGCCGATGCTCAGCACCACCGTTACCACCGTGGCCAGGCCCTCGGGGATGGCGGCCACCGCCAGGGACACCGCCACCATGAAGGTCTTCAGGATGCCGGACAGGGAGAAGTCCCCGGCCACCAGCAGGTCAAACACGAAAATGAACACGCAGATGCCCAGCACCAGCCAGGACAGCGTCTTGCCCAGCTGGGTCAGCTTCTTTTGCAGCGGCGTCTCCTCCTGCTCCGTCCGGGCCAGGACACCGGCGATCTTGCCCATCTCCGTTTCCATTCCGGTGGCGGTGACCACCATGCGGCCCCGGCCATAGGAAACGGTGGAGCCCATGTAGGCCATGTTCCGGCGATCCCCCAGGGGCACGTCGCCGGTAAGGGGATCCGTGGACTTGGCGGAGGGGACGCTTTCGCCGGTGAGGGCGGCCTCCTCAATTTGCAGGGAGGCGCAGGCCAGCAGCCGCCCGTCGGCGGGGACGGCGTCTCCGGCCTCCAGCAGCACCACATCGCCGGGCACCAGGCGGCTGCTCTCCAGCTCCGCCACGGCGCCGTCCCGGAGGACCTTGCTGGTGGCGGCGGTCATGGTTTGCAGGGCCTCGATGGCGGCCTCCGCCTTGCTCTCCTGGATAACGCCCAGGGCGGCGTTCAGCAGCACCACCGCCAGGATGATGAGCACCTCGGTGAAGGGCTCATGGGACAGGTAGTTGGTGACGGCGGATACGGCGGCGGCGGCCATCAGGATCAGCAGCATGGGGTCCTTCAGCTGCTGGATGAACCGCTGAAGCAGGGTGGCCTTGGGGGCCTCCCGCAGGCGGTTGGGGCCGTATTCCGCCAGACGGCTCTCCGCCTGGGCGGCGGACAGGCCCTCCGGGCCGCTTTTCAGGTCCGACAGAACCTGATCGGCGGTCTGGGCATATTCCTTGTGCATACGATCACTCCTCTTAATGATTCTGCCCACCCGGGGAAATAAAAAAACTCATGCACAGGCCAAAGCCTATGCATGAGTCTCATTCTTTCAAAGCAGTCCGGGCGCGGGCGCGCCGTTCTGACGAAGCTGCCTAACCCCGAAGCCGGGGTGGAATTACTCCCTCACGGTGGTATCAATTGAAAGTATTATACCAGGCCCGCCGGCCCGCGTCAAGTAAAGCTTTTGTAAAAGAAACGCTGCGTCATGCATATTTATATTTGGATTGCCTCGCAGCTTCAGGCTTACTCCGCCGCGGCGCAGAGGGCGGCAAAATACCGGTAAAAGGGCAGGAGGGTTTTCAGGTCCTCCGTGACCCGGGCGGCGAAAGCCAGCGAGTAGAGGCTCTCGTCCAGGGGGACCTCATGGGCCAGGGTCAGGGATTTCTTCTGGTACCAGGGGCGCAGCAGGTCGCTGACCTGGCCCTTGCTGCGGACATAGTCCGGTCCCGTCAGCTGAAAGACCTGCTGGCGGTCAAATTGGCGCACCAGCTTCTCCAGGGTCTTGGGGTCCCGGTCGATCTGCTGGCGATAGCGGGTCATGGTGGCGGCGGAAGCGGCCCAGAAGCCCATGCCGTAGCTGTAATAGTCCGGGGCGATCTCGAAATAGAAGGCCGGGCGGCCCGTCCAGTCCTGGTCCCCGGTGCGGACGCAGAACCACAGGTGGTCCTTGTAGGGTCCCTGGCCGTGGAGCCGCCGGGCGTCCCGGTAAATGCGGCTGACCTTCAGGATCAGCGGCTCATGGGGCAGCGCTGCCGCCAGACCGTCGTACACGGCCTGGCCCAGCTCACGGGTGGGGGCCAGCAGGTGCTGCTGGTAATCGTCCTTATGGGCCAGGAACCAGCCGCGTTCGTTGTTGAAGCGGATGCCCCACATGAAATCCACGGTCTCCTGGCTGTATCCCTGAAACATAGCGTATCTCCTTTGCGTTGGGTTTGGGTACAGTGTAGCGCATGACAGGGAATTTTGCAAGTACCGCCGGGATTTGCTGCGGACCCCTTGCCCCAGGCGGCGGGGTGTGGTATAATTTGCGGTGCATGCGGGTATGGTGGAATTGGTCGACACGCAGGATTTAGGTGATGTCACCTCAGTGTAGGGTTTTATCGCCAGTATAAACTCTTAAAACTTAATATGCGGGTATGGCGGAATTGGCAGACGCGCAGGATTTAGGTTCCTGTGAAGTGATTCGTGTGGGTTCGACCCCCACTACCCGTACCACGGCGAGTGGTCTTACAGCATTTGAAAAGCTGTGAGGACACTCGCTTTTTTCTGCTCAAACCGCAGGTCTGTAACAGAGGATTTTATTGCGGGGAGGAGACGGGCGAGAGCCTGACGGATTTCATCCTGAAGGAAAAAACGGAGGAAGCAAAACGTCTCCTCCGCTATTCGGATAAATCTTTGACCGCTATCGGGTCCTATCTCGGATTTTCCTCGCCTGCGTCGGCAGCACACGCAGCGAATATCGGGATAAATACCTGTGACTGCTTCCGCACAACAGACATACTGTGCCAATAGAGACATCCGGGGGTGCCTGAATGGCCCCCCGGATGTCTGTGAAAAAGAGAGTTATCAGCGGGTCTTTCTGCGCCGCAGCGTCAGGCATGCGCCCAGGGCGCACACGGTCATCAGGCCCATGTACAGCAGCACGCCGCTGTCGCCGGTCTTGACGCCGGGATTCTCCGGCTGCTCCGGCTTTTCGGGCTTTTCGGGCTGGCCGGGATTCTCCGGCTGCTCAGGCCGGTAATCCGGGTCCG
>OLNZ01001106.1_pt1 | contig 21293 bp, 19 predicted proteins | sample 1672981 | NCBI WGS metagenome assembly OLNZ01 (sample SAMEA3136743, study PRJEB25190) | human gut metagenome | biome: human gut; feature: human-associated habitat; material: faeces | place: Austria | collected 2013 | reverse complement strand
CTGCATCGAAGCTCTCAGCAAGACTGGCACTGAGTTTATGCTGAAAGTCTTTTCTTTGATTTCGGATCTTTTCATGGCACAGTGCAACTCTTTTCTTCTGCTTCTTATAATTCTGACTGCCTTTCTGACATCTGGACAGCTTTCTCTGTTCCCGTGCAAGCTTTTTCTCTGTATTCCGATAGAACATCGGATATTCAGCTCTTTTACCGGTAGAAAACACACACATTCCCTGCATCGCAAAATCGATCCCAATAAATTTTTCTGCCGGTCTTTTTTCTGCTGTTTGGTTTTCACAGCAAAACAAAAGACTGGCAAAATATTTTCCGGATGGCTCCCTGCTGACTGTCACAGATTTCAGTTTCCATTTTTCTGATATCGGACGGTGAAGCTTCATTCTGACAGCCGTCATCTTAGGCAGTTTCAAATATTTTCCTTCCAGAAAGATATTTCCATTCACTACGTTTGTTGTATAAGATTTTCTTGATGACTTCTTTGATTTGAAACGTGGAAATCCTGCAGATGGTTCACGAAAAAACTTATGGAATGCGCTTTCCAGATGCATCTGTACATTTGCTAACGCCAATGAATCCACCTCTTTCAGCCAGGGATATTCTTTCTTGTAACTGGCTGGTGTGTTCCTTAACATCTTTTTTTCTTTTTTATAATGTTCCATTTTGTCAGCAAGCATATAGTTATAGATAAATCGGCTGCAGCCGATTGTTTTTTCTATTTGCACACGTTGTTCTGCATTTGGATAGATTCTTATTTTTACTGCCCGATTTATTTTCCTCACCTTATTCCTACATATGAATGATTTCAATCATCGTTTTTTGAACAATATGTTCTTTTTTTATTATTATAATACAATCCCAACATGCGAACAAGCGTTTTCTTTTTTGTTTATAAAATTCTTTTGAGCATTTATGCTCAGATCTACAATTCATCTCCCACCTATAGAGGAAGGAGAATTCTTGCTATGTTATGTTAAAGTTTTGATGCAAGACAACGTATTCCGAGATTTTGAGAAAATTCCTCCTCTGGTAGAATTTTCTTTACAAAAAAGTCGAAACTCATGCTATACTTATAAAAAATGATCACAACACATAAAAGAGGTAATTTCTATGAAATACAGAGACGAAATTCATATCGCACTCATGGCACTTGTCTTTTCCTGTGCCATGTTTGCAGTCTATGCAGTTGTCCCAAAAGATGCTGCTGTTGCTGCCAGGGCAAAGGCTACCGTTAAAGAGGCACCAGAGACAGCTGCAGAAGCAGAGGCTCTTCGTTCCAGCCAGGATGAAGATGCCGGATTTAACATCTATACAGAAGACAGCAACTATGACGATAGTTCCGATTCTTCCGACAGCTCCGATTCTTCTGACAGCTCGGATTCCTCCGATCAGGCTACTTATGATCCTGGAACTGATTATTCCGGCGACACCGGCGACGGTGACGTTGCAGATGAAGGCTCTTCCGATCAGGGCGGTTATGATTCTTCAGATCAGATTGATTATCCATCTGATGACGGATCTGAAGACACCTCAACTGATAACAGTTATGATGATTCCTCGCAGGATAGTGGGGATTCTTCTACCGATACCAGCGGCAGCGATACTTCTGACACCACAGACAGTGCCCCTTTTGATATTGCCACTGAAGACAGCAATTATTAAAAAGTAAAAAGAAAGGCAATGAGTACATAAACAAAATACTCAAAGCCTTTCTTTTTTATAGAATTTCTGTTTTTTATAATCAAAGTGATTCCATTTACTTACTTTGTGTTCCTGTAAATCTGCAATTTGCGAACAGTTCATTTACTGCACTCTCATATACCACACATTTCTCGCTTTTTTTAATTTTTTTGGCATATTTCTTACTGTCCGCAAACATTGGTGCCAGATAAAACCAGATTTCTTTCATTTTGAAAAGAACATTTCTATCCCCGGACACTTCCTCACGGTATGTATGATACAGAAGATCATGAAATCTACGGATATCTGACTGATCTGCCGCCTTTCCACCCCTGATTTCACGGGCAAGTGAAGGATCTGCGAGAATACCTCTTCCCATCATAAAGCATTCTACATTCGGAAATTGAGCATGGATTCTTTTAAAATCATCTGCCGAAAAAATATCTCCATTATAACATACAGGGTTCTTACTGATGGCAAGTGCTTCACCAAATGCCTCCAGATTCGGAGTATTTTTGTAAAAATCCTTCTGTACTCTCGGATGAATGATCAGTTCTTCCATGGGAAAACGATTGTAAATTTCCATCAGCCGTGAAAATTCCTCTGCATTCTCCATCCCCAAACGAGTCTTCACCGAGATCTTCATATCTGTTTTGCTGAAAATCCTGTCCAGAAACTGTTCCAGTTCCTCCGGTCTGGCCAAAAATCCTGCTCCGCAGCCCTTTGTCACTACTGTTTTGGATGGACACCCAAGATTCAGATTCACTTCCTGATATCCATACTCTTTCAGTTGATTCGCTGTACGTAGAAAATCATCTGCATTTCGGGTCAATATCTGAGGGACTGCATACATCCCGGAATTATTTTCCGGAGAAATGTCTTTCTTTTCTCTCCCGCTGAAATTCAGGTTCTGTTTTGCTCTGATAAATGGAATAAAATATTTATCAAATCCATCAAAACACTGATACAGTGCTTTTCGATAAATATAACTGGTGATTCCTTCCAGCGGTGCAAGGTATAATTTCATGGATTATAAGTTACCAAGATCTACTTTATATTCGTCAGAACCTTCCTGATTTACTGTATAATATGCAGCTCTTCTTTCTGCATTGATATAAATACAGATATCACCTGTCAGTCCTTTTTCTGCAACATCTTTCTTAACTGCTTTCTCTACATCTTTCAGAGATACATTCGTTTCGAAGATTTCAAGAGATACTTCTTTTACTCTTGCACCAGCAGCTTTACGTACTGCTTTTGTTGCAGTCTTGGTTGCAGTTTTTACAGTTTTCTCTGCCTTCTGAACTGCTTCCGGAGCTTTGTTAACTACTTCTTTCACAACTTCTGCTGTTTTTTCAGCCGGTGCAGACTCCTCTACCTTTTTTGCTGCTGCTTTTACAGTTTCTTTTACTTTTGCTGCTGTCTCTGTGATTGCTTCTGTTGATTTAGCTGTTGTTTTTACACTCTTTTTTCTCATAATATTTTCCTCCTGTAAACAATTACAACTACTGTTTGTTGTACCACTTCTTCGTAACAGTACCACAAAACCTTACAACCTGTCAAATTTATCCATTTTTATGGTTTCTCCGTTAACCATATCATATCGATTATTCTTCCACCAGAGATCCCATGTAATAAAATCCATGGCATTCATCCAGACTTACTTTTACATATTTTCCAAGAAGATCTGCTGTTCCCGGGAAATGTACAAGAAGATTATATTCTGTTCTTCCTGTAAATATTCCTTTTTCCCTGCTCTCTTCTTCTACCAGAACTTCCTGCACAGAACCTTCAAATCTGGAAGAACGAATACGTCCCTCCTGCTGTACCAGCGCAAGCAGGCGGTTAAAACGTTCCTTTGCAACATCCTGTGGTATCTGTTCCATTTCGGCAGCAGGTGTTCCGCTTCTTCTGGAATATAAAAATGTAAATGCCGTGTCATAGCCACATTTAGATACAACATCCAGAGTTTCTTCAAAATCCTCCTCTGTCTCTCCCGGGAAACCGACAATGATATCTGTTGTCAGAGAAATATCCGGAATCGCTGTACGGATCTTATCGACCAGATTCAGATATTTTTCTTTATCATAGCGTCTATTCATAGCTTTAAGGATGCGGCTGCTTCCTGACTGCAATGGCAGATGCAGATGATGACAGATCTTTTTGCTCTTTGCCATTGTTTCGATCAGTTCATCCGAAAGATCTTTCGGGTGTGAAGTCATAAAGCGAATACGCTTCAGACCTTCCACATCTTCCAGCATTTCCAGCAGCTGAGCAAATGTTACCGGATGTTCCAGTGTCTTTCCATAAGAGTTTACATTCTGTCCCAGAAGCATAACCTCAGATACTCCATCTGCAACCAGACGTTTTACTTCTTTTACGATTGCCTCCGGCTCACGGCTTCGCTCACGTCCACGCACATATGGGACAATGCAGTAACTGCAGAAATTGTTGCATCCAAACATAATATTGACGCCTGATTTAAATGTATAATTTCTTTCTGTCGGAAGATCTTCCACGATCTGATCGGTTCCTTCCCAGATATCTACGATTTGCCGCTCAGACTGGAGCATCTCATAAAAAAGTTCTGCATATTTAAAAATATTATGTGTTCCAAATACCAGATTGACAAATGGATAGGATTTCTTAATCTTATCTACTACATGCTGTTCCTGCATCATACATCCAAAAAGAATGATCTTCATATCCGGATTGTGATCCTTCAGACTGTGCAGGTGTCCCAGTCTTCCGTATACCTTCAGGTTCGCGTTTTCACGAACAGTGCAGGTATTATAGATCACAACATCTGCTTCTTCATTGTCCTGTCTGTGATACCCGATCTCATCCATAATACCGGCCACTGCCTCTGACTGTTTTTCATTCATCTGACATCCAAATGTTGTCAGGCAGTATGTCAATGGACGTCCAAGAGTATTGGATTTCTGCGCCGTCAGTGCCTGCGCAAGTTCTATGAATGAACGCTGACGCAACGTTTCTTCTGCACTCGTATTCTGTCCTTTAGAGGATTCGTTTGTCATTTTGTATAACTCCTTTGTTTTATAAACATATTAATCACTACCAATTTCTTTTTTAAGCACTATTCTTTAATATACAGGAATTTTTTGTCCAAAGCAAGCGTTATAATGCCATCCGGGATACATTCTTGAAAAATCAGAGTGAAAAAAGATATTCCAGCGGTAGTGTATGTAATTCCTCATATTCTGCCGGATCAGGAACCATCTCATTTTCTCCGCTTCTGCGTGGTATCTCAATTCTGAACGCTGGCTGTCTGCATATTTCTGCATAAAACTGTTCCGGAGAACCATACCCTCGTTTTCCTGTTGGTTCTACATCGTCCAGATGATATTTTGCTTTATCTGCATTCAGTCCTGCCTGTTTTTGCAAATGTCTTGCAAGGCGATAGCTTTTTTGATTTGCAGCAAATGACTGCGATTGTCTGAAATAAACAATTTGTCTCTCAGAGTAGCCAAAGGACAAAAGTCCTCTTCCTGTATTTTCCTGAAAAACTTTTATAAGTGCTTTTGTTTCATTTTCACTCGCCGGCTGACTGTGAATTTGTTTTCTTCTGTAGTACTGTGTCGGGAAATTTTTTCGCAGATTTACCCCTCTGCTGTTACAGATAAATTCTTTGCATGGAATCTCCTGCATTCTCAGCATCTGTCGATAAATCGGATTACGGATTGCATAGAAATCTTTCTCATAAATTTCATATCCATCCGGATTCAAAAGTGGAATAAAACAGATTTTCCAGTCTTCCAGTAATGCCCGAAGGTCGTACAGATTCTCCAATTTCCATCGACATTCCCATGCTTTGACATATTCTTTCAGCATATGCATAAGATATATCGGCATACATTGATCCCGTCCACTTAAACCTGCAATACAGAAAATAGTCTCTGCACCTTTTCCAATCTGCACCATTGGAATCATCCTGTCATCATGGCTTTTGCCAATTACCCGAAACTGCGCGATTTCTGTATACCGCCCTGCTATTTCCCACATTTCATAATAAATATTCTCATATGTACAGAATGTCTTGTCCGTATTGATCATCATCTTTCCCTCTGCATGTATAAATAAAAATCATTTTACGGGTTCCTGTACTATTATATGAAAAGAGACAGGCCAAAATGACCTGTCTCTCAAATCTTTTTGTATTTAATCAGAATTAAATTACAGTTCTTCTTTTTTACGTTTGCGAACAACGATATATCCGCCTGCCAGTAAGGAGAGTGCTGCCAGTGCAGACATTGTTCCGATCGGTGATTCATCGGCTGTAGATACCGCAGATTTAGATTTGGAACCTGCATCTTTCTCAGATGCTGCAGCAGTTGCTGTCAGTTCTGCATCCGCATCATCACCGGAGCCGGAGCCATTCTCATAACCCGGAATTTCCGTTCCATTTTCTTTCGCTTCTTCAAGATATTCCTTCAGTTCTTCGTCTGTATAGCCTGCCGATGAGAACTCTGTAGATATAGATTCAGGAGAACCTTTCTTTACCCAATCAGTTCCATTAAATCTGTATTTCTGGAAGAACAAATACATCTTGTAGGTATTCGCATCTGGAATTCCCTTTGAAGACATAATTACTTTCTTTGCTTGAGGATTCTTTCCTGATGAACTTGTACTCCAATAAAGGAATGCATATCTTTCATCCCCTACTACATATGGTGCTTCATCAGACATACCAGCTTCTGTTACAGTAAATTCGTATTTCTTGCTAGGGAAAAATTTCAATGGGTTTTCCAAGCCAGTTACTTTATTATCGGTTACACTATAAGTTTTAGCTTTCCTAGTTGCTGTTGAAGATTTTGCCGGACGATTTTTATCATCAAGCGAGAATACTCCCACAGCAGGTGCATTATCTTGTGTAGATCTCGCCAAAACTACAATTGCATAACCTTCTCCCTCTGGAATATCTTTTACAACTGCACTAACTACATCTCCAGCTTTAGCTGTGTTTACAGCTTTACTATCAGCTAATGAGAACTTTTTCGTACTAGCTTTTTTGACCTGAGAATACCATTTGCAATCGTGTGTTGCTGTAAAATATACCGTTGCTGTATTATGGTCTTCCCACTCAACTTTTGTATTTGATGCTTGTGAAATTTTGAACGTAGTTGGTTTACGATTATTCAAAACAATCTTTAAAGCTTGCACTGTACCATCCGTCTGAGATTTTGCATAAACAGCAATTGCCCAATTACCTGTCGGAATATTCTTTACATTAACCAAAACATCTCCTGCGCTTGCACTGTTTATTGCTTTACTCTCATTAAAACCATCTATACTTACATTAGCATCTTTTGCAACCCGTTCATAATACCACTTACAGTCATTAGTTGTGTTAAAGTACGCAGTTGCAGTTGTATAATCAGACCAACTAACGCTTCCTGTTTCTTTTATCACAAATGCAGCTGGATCTGGTTCTGGATCTGGCTTTGAATCCACAGCTTTTAATGTTACAGTATCTGCTCCATCAGTCAACTCTGCAAATACAAATTTTTCACTATCGTCGTAAGTAAACTTAGATACTGCTGTTTTAAATTCATCCGCACTTACAAGAGAATTATCTGATGTATCTTTGCCAATTGTTATAATTTTTTTATCAGTTGCTGGAGAAGCATCTGTATATCCAATAGATGCTGTATCTGCAAGCGCTCCCGTTATTTTGACAGGAACTTCTGATGCATCAGAAAGCTCTACATATAAATTCACAGTTGCATCTTGCCCATTTTTATTATCTGCTACTTTTATATCACTTTTCGCACCAGTACTGTAGGACACCCCTATACAAACTGTTGTATTACTATAAATACCACCCTTAGCACCACTATTTCCTGTTACAGTACCTCCTACAAGATAAAGTTTACCACCATCATTCGTAATTGCTCCACCATTATCGTCTGTCTTATTATTTGTAAGAACTACACCATTGTAAACTTCAAATGCCCCAGAATCACTTACTGAAACAAGCGTTTTAGTTGTATTCGTTGCTGTACCGTCAAGCGAAAGACTTGCACTTTCACCTTCTACATCTAATGCAAGTTCACTATCATTTCCATAAACTTTAAAAATTTCATCAGTAAAACCATCTGCTCTTGTGATATTGACCGCAGCTGTAGCTGTAATACAAACACGCTTTCCCGATTCAACTGTAATTGAGGTAGAAATACTCTGGTCTTTCGTTACCTCAATTACAGGAATCTGCACTTTTCCATTTTCATCTGTTGTCGGTGCTGGTGCATTATTTATCGCATCCTGAATATCTTTATAAGCTGTTGTAACTCCATCTACTGTAATCATAACACCTGATGCAGTTTCTCCTGCTTCCGGTGCTTCTGTTGTCTCTGCCGCAGGTGTTTCCTGTACAGCCGCTGTCTCTTCTGTAGTCTGCTGTGTCTGCTCTGCCGGTGCTGCTTCCTGAGCCGGTGCCTCTGTAGCCGCTGCAGCCTCCTGCGCCGGTGCCTGTTCTGCCGGTGCCTCTGTAGCTGCTGTAGTATCTGCCGGTGCCTCTGTAGCTGCTGTAGTATCTGCCGGTGCTTCTGTAGCTGCTGCAGTCTCTCCATCAACCGGATTTTCTTCTGATGTCTCCGCTGTAGCTGCCACATCTCCTTCTGCAGCAAATACAGCCGCCGGTGCACTGCTTGCTGCAAGTGCTCCTGCTAAAATAATCGCATATAACTGTTTTCGTCTCAATTTAAATCCTCCCATGGTGAGTATGTAAATCTTACCTTCGGCATGTACTTAAAACTTTTTGCTTTATTGGATCATTACGAAATAATTTCTTATAAAGCCCAAAAGTTTACATGTCTAAACTGTAAATTATTATACACACGCATCCAGTGATTGTCAAATCACACATCGCGTGTTCTGTGCAAAGCTTATCGACAAATATCGATCTGCCATTCCCTGTTACTGACGGATCTGTCCATTTCCATAGATGATATATTTGGTAGTTGTCAGTGCAAGCAGTCCCATCGGTCCTCTGGCGTGAAGTTTCTGGGTACTGATACCGATCTCTGCCCCATATCCGAATTCAAATCCATCGGTAAATCTGGTAGAAGCATTGACATATACCGCCGCTGCATCCACTTCATCCAGGAATTTCTGGGCATTGGTATAATCATTGGTGATGATTGCCTCAGAATGTCCTGTATTGTACCGGTTGATATGTGCAATAGCCTCGTCTACAGAATACACTACTTTGATCGATAATATGTAATCCAGATATTCCGTTCCCCAGTCTTCCTCTGTGGCTGCAACAGCCCCCGGCATCAGCGTCATGGCTTCTTTATCTGCGCGCATCTGTACATGCTTTTCTTTCAGACGGTTTGCAAGAACCGGCAGCAATACATCTTTGATATTCGCATTTACCAGAAGTGATTCGCAGGCATTGCAAACTCCAACTCTCTGTGTCTTAGCATTCATAATAATATCAACCGCCATATTCAGATCAGCACTCTCATCTACATATATATGGCAGTTTCCTGTGCCGGTCTCGATAACCGGAATCGTACTCTGATTAACAACTGCTTTGATCAGTCCCTTGCCGCCTCGTGGAATCAGCACATCCACGTATTCATTCATTTTCATAAACTCTGCAGCAGTCTCACGGGAAGTATCCTGGATCAGCTGAATTGCGTTCTCTGTTATGTCATTGGCTTTCAGGGTTTCCCGAATACACTTCACGATAGCTTCGTTTGAATGGATTGCATCACTGCCACCCTTCAAGATCACTACATTTCCGGTCTTAAAGCAAAGGCCAAAAGCATCTGCCGTTACATTCGGACGTGCTTCATAAATGATTCCGATCACGCCAAGCGGTACCCGTTTCTGTCCGATGAGCAGTCCATTCGGACGTTTTTTCATCCCGGTTACCTCACCGATCGGATCCTCCAGCGCTACCAGCTGCTGCAGACCTTCTGCCATTCCCTGAATTCTTTCCGGTGTAAGAAGAAGTCTGTCTACCAGTCCTTCCGGCATATTGTTCTTTTTTCCATTCTCCACATCAACAGCATTGGCTTTGATCAGCTCATCTGTACATTCCACAAGATGTTCCGCAACTGCCGCAAGCACCTGGTTCTTTTTGTTTGTGGTTATGGTCCGCAGCATATTTTCTGCTTCTTTTGCATTTTGTCCAAGCTCTAACAGCATTTCATTCATAGCATAACCTCCCCGGGACATTTCCTGTCCCTTTAAATAATAAAACCTAAAAAAATGCTTATTTATAAATTTCTTTTTCTGTAACAATGATCTCCGGTGAAATGTCTGTAGGCTCCACCGGTACCTCTGACATCATCTGAAATTCAAATGCAACTGCAACCCTTGTGATATATGGATGTTTTTCCAGGAAGCGGTCATAAAAACCTCCGCCATAACCAACTCTGTGATTCTGCCTGTCAAACGCGACTCCCGGCATGATCATCAGAGCCTCTTTCCACTGAACGATCTCACCTCTTGCCGGCTCCGGAATACCAAAATATCCCTTTTCAAGCTGTGCAAAATCTGTCAGTTTATAAAATACCATATCCTGTCCAACTACTTTAGGAACCGCAACTTCTTTGCCATCATTCCATGCCGCTTCTATAATATACTTTGTCATAACTTCGTGATTATAGTCCGCATAAGCAAGAATTCTCTCACATTCTTTATACTCTGGAAGCTCTATAACTTTTTCCGCAATTATCCTGCTCCAGTCATCAATCTGCTGATCCGTATGTGCTTTTCGCGCTGCAAAAACCTGTTTTCTAATTACCTTTTTTTCTTCCATACTTTTCACCAAGGTTCACAATCGAACCATCTTTTTCCTGAATATCAATATTATTTAACTGTGCCCTGAGATTTTTACGCACGGCAGCCAGATACTCCTGACGAAGCTCTGCCTGCTCCTTCTTTTCTTCTTCTGTAAGACCGACACTCTTCGCTTTATGTGCCAGAGTATTGATTCGGTCTATCTTCACATTATCCATCATAATAATTTCCTCCTAGAGAAGTTTTTCTATATAATCAATCAGGAAAAACTCTTCTTTTTTGTTTCCTGCAAATAAGGTACCATATTTTCTGCCTTCCATGATCTTGTGGATCACATGAAAATCCCGGCCATTCGCGATCACCATATCCGCACCTGCAGCCGTTGCTATCTCGGCAGCAGTCAGTTTTGTAGCCATTCCCCCAGTTCCGACCTTGCTCTTTGGTCCTTTTCCCATACTCAGCAATTTCTCATCCAATACTTCGACAGTATCAATGAATTCTGCATCCGGATTCGTATTCGGGTCATCGGTAAAAAGTCCGTCGATATCAGAAAGCAGGATCAGAAGATCCGCCCCGATCAATCCCGCGATAACTGCTGACAATGTATCATTATCACCAAAAGATTCCAGCATCTCCAGCTCGTAGCTTGAAATGGAGTCATTTTCATTAACAACCGGAATTGCCCCGAGCTCCAGCAACTCTTCAAATGTATTCCGTGCATTTCTGCGGTTCAGGTTATTGACCATCGTATTCTTTGTCATCAGAATCTGCGCCGCCATCTGGTTGTACTCTGAAAAAAGTTTCTGATAGATCATCATCAGACGCGCCTGTCCAACTGCGGAGCATGCCTGTTTTTTCTTAAGTTCTGTCGGCTTCTCATGCATGCCAAATGCAGATGCACCAACTGCCACTGCACCTGAAGTAACCAGGACAACATCTTTGCCCTGGTTATGAAGATCACTCAGTTCCCTTACAAGCACTTCCAGTTTACGAAGATCCAGTTTATTTGTTTCCTTGTGGATCAAAGAGGAAGAACCAACTTTGATCACAACACGTTTTTTGTCTTTCAGTAACTCACGATAATTCATGGTATTTATTCTCCAGTAATTTCTTCTGCGATCTGTTTCAGGTCATCACCTGTAAACAGTCTCTGTTCTCTATTGATAGCTGATATCATCCACTCTGTCATCCTGTACGATCTCCACCCAGGTCGTTCCCGAATTCAGCTGAACTTCCTGATTATCATCTGTAATATAATGAGTCACACCCCATGGGGAATCTTTCTGCCAGGTGACATCGATTGCTTTCCCTCTTGTGATATATTTGCCTCGTCCACCGGAATTTCCGTCACGGTCGGTAATCGTCTCAATATCCTTATAGCTTGTTCCCTCATACGTAGTCACATAAGAGTACTGGATCAGGATATTGTCACAGGTCAGTTGCTCTCCGGTAAGATCATCGATCTGTGCCGCACCATACTGGAAACGGCTGTATTTTTTTGTATTTTCATCATAAACAAACCATGGATGATTCACTGTAAAATTATCAAAATGTATCTCCTGTGCGGATGTACCCTGCGGAAGTGTGTTTTCAGTTCCATCAGGTACAAACACATAGTGTCCATCATAATCTTCTTTGTATTCTCTGCGGTATCCCATCTTGTCTATACCCTGCTGAAGCAGGTCATATGTTGTATAAGCATTGTGCGGAGCCTTACGGTCAGTACTCCTGAAATAACAGATTTTTCCCAGTTTCACGCCATTCAGATTGTCAATCAGATGCTGTTCAAAATATGGAAGTGCAAAAGCAGACTGTCCATAATGCGCATAAATTGCATCAAATTCATTCGCATAAAAGATATAATAATCTCTGCAGCTTCTGACGGAACCAATCCGTTCCAGATCTTTATAATCCTCAAAAATTCCCATCAGTCTTGTGATATCGCCCTCTACAGGTGCCTCATACACAACACCGGCATTCGCGATCCCACTCTGTGGGCATCCCTGCTTAATATTATTCAGCATAACCGCTACCGGGCGGACCCGGCCTTCCGATTCGGGAACATCCAGTCCTGTAAGGTAGCTTTTTACCATAGTATCAGCAAATACACCAACAGGTGTCGTTCCTATCATAACCAATGCCATAACTGCTGCCAGAAATTTCTTCTTCATAGATGTTCTCCTTTCAGATGGTGATCATCACCTGGTAATTCCCAGATCCTCCAGTGCCTTTGCCTGCTTGGCCTCCATTACCGCTGCCTCATCCGGTTCCATATGATCATAGCCGAGCAGATGCAGCATACTGTGTGCAAACAGGAAACTGAATTCCCGCTCTGTGCTGTGTCCATATTCTTCTGCCTGCGCATAGACCTTATCTACAGAGATCATAACGTCCCCAAGGATCAGTTCATCTGTATCAAGATCAAAATAGCTGTCATCGCCCTCGATCACTGAATAATCTGCCGGTGTCTTAAACGGGATCATCGGGAAAGAAAGTACATCTGTCGGTGCCCCGATTGAGCGAAATTCCGTATTTACCCGTTTGATTTCTTCGTTGTCAGTAATCACAAGATTTACGCAGACATCATAAGGACAGTTCTCTGTCTCAAGAATATGCTCAGCGACTTCTGATGCCAGTTTTTCATAATCAATATCCAGTTTACGTTCTGCTTCATAATCAATTTGTATGGTCATTCTTTTTCCTCCGGACTGTCCTTGTACCACCGGTACTTCTGGACGGTTTCTGTTTCTTTTCGTAATCTTCATATGCCTGTACGATCTGCTGTACCAGCGGATGACGTACAACGTCTTTGCTGGTAAGCTGGCAAAATCCAATATCATCTATCTTCTTAAGGACCTTTGCCGCCACATCAAGACCAGATACTGCATCTCTCGGAAGGTCTTTCTGAGACGCATCACCGGTAACAACCACTTTGGAGCCAAAACCAATACGGGTCAGAAACATCTTCATCTGTGCCGGTGTTGTATTCTGTGCCTCATCCAGAATAATAAATGCATTATCCAGTGTACGTCCTCGCATATAAGCAAGCGGAGCCACTTCGATCAGCCCTCGTTCCATATTTTTTGCGAAACTGTCAGCTCCCATGATCTGATATAATGCATCATACAATGGGCGCAGATACGGATCTACTTTACTCTGAAGATCACCCGGAAGGAATCCAAGTTTCTCCCCTGCTTCGATCGCCGGTCTGGTCAGAATGATACGGCTGACTTCTTCATTTCGAAATGCGGTAACTGCCATTGCCATAGCAAGGTAAGTCTTACCGGTGCCTGCAGGTCCGATTCCAAATACGATCATTTTCTTTCGGATCTGTTCTACATATTCCTGCTGTCCTAATGTTTTGGGTTTGATTGGTCTTCCCTGTATCGTATTACAGATAAAATCTTTATCTATTTCCGTGAGTACCTGATTTCGTTCCTCCATGGCAAGAGACAGTGCATAACTTACGTTCTGCCGTGTTATAGTATTGCCTCTTCCTGCAAGCGTCACCAGTTCCTCTATCAGTTTTTTTGCCTGAGTTGCACTCTGTTCGGTACCCAGGATCTTCAGCTTGCCATCTCTGGATATCAGTGTTACATTTAACGTCCGTTCAATCAGCTTCAGGTGTTCGTCAAACTGACCGAACACATTTCCCTCCAGATCTGCAGGCACCTGCGTATATAGCTCGATAATGCTGTTAGCCATCCTCTGTTGTCCTTTCTGCAGGCTGCTCCGGTATTTCTACAGGAGTCTCCTCTCCGATTTTTTCTATAATTTCCAAAAAACCTTTGCTTACACAGGTCTTGTGGTCAATTTCTATTTTAACATTATTTGCAGATATTTGAACCCCTTTTTGCATTAATTTTTCTTCATACCTCTGCAAAGTATGCCATGCAAGTTTTTTTACTTCTTCCCTTGTATACTCTTTTTTTATCTTTCTGTACTGGTTTTGGGTAATATACCCTATTGAGCACGGCAGCTGAAAACTTTTGGTCAGATACATTTTCTGTTCTTCTGCAATCTGATACCAGCCATTTTTTGTCCTGTCTGCAATTTCCAAATAAAATCTGCCTGCTTTCAGATAGATACCCTTTTTCTTTTTACCGGTCCATTCATATGTCTCATAGATCATTGGAATCTCATGATAATATGCCTTCTGTCTTTTTATATAAATATCTGCATCTGCATGAACCGCTTCATACTTTACAACCTCCTGACTGTCATCCTTTAATTCCAGTATTCCCGATACCAGGATTTCACCTTTTTTACATAAATCCCCAACCTTTTTCCGGGGCAGTCCGCTTCTGGTTATCATTTTTATGATCTCACCATCGCGTTCTGCCATAATATCACAGGCAGATTTATCCTTTTCTTCTGTAGTCTGTATAAATATCCCTTCTCTGACTGTAAGGAGCAGTCTGGTTCCCTCCAGTTTTGCTGATACCCACGTAATATCCGGATATTTTTTACGGATCTCAGCTGCAATCTCACTGCAGCTGAGTCTTCCTTTTGCCATTCCATGCCTGATTCCTTTTTGTTCCAGAAAATCCAGTATCTCAGGTGTGCTGTTTCTGACATTTCCCTCTACATCAATTTCCCACAACCGTCCGGACAGGAACAAAAGCAGTCCTGCACATAAAAGTAATCCAAGAAAAAAAGCCTTTCTCTTTTTACTTCGGTAAAAAAAGAAAGGAAGTCCATGCTTTTCCAGAATATGAATTTTTACTTTTGTTTTTCTATGTATTGGAGCGAGTCTGAAAAAATCTCTGATCTGCAGACATCCTGTCAGACTCAGTTCTGATTCTCTTCTGAGATCACTGATTCGAATTTCACGAGCTCTGCACAGATTCAGAAAACGTTCTGTCTGTTCCCCATATATCCTCACACGAACGTATCCATTTCGAAACCCGGCATACTTTTTCATAATCTCCTCCTAACCTTCCAGGATAATCTCCGTGATCACACCTTCAATATACATTTCTTCAGGTGTATACATCGGAATCTTCAGTCTTTTTCCCTGTATTCGAAGTTTCCCCTGAAAAGTCAGTAATATTATTTCTTCTTTCTCATACCGCAAAACACTTCGATAGTTGAAGACTACTGCCTGATGTTTTCCTGTAACAGTAAACACCGTTTCTTTCATTGCCAGATCTCTCGGTATTTCCAGCGAGGTAACAAGATTTTCTTTCCATTTTCCCATCTTTTTCATAACAAAAACCTCTCTGGCGCTCATTATAAATGTACGCCGGAGAGGTCTTGTTTATTCTCTGATATTTTATTTAAAAAGCACCATGGAAAACCAGAGTATCGTATTTCCGCCCAGATTATACTCCATCTGCTGTTTCTCTACGATCTCACTTACTACCACGCCATGGCTTTCCAGGCAGGGATGCATTCGGTCCGGATGTCTGCACGGTTTGCCATGTGGATATGCACAGTCCTCACAGATATCACAGGATTCCGTTGAAAGTGTAAACGTCTCAAATCCCTGTTCTTTCAAAAAACGGGCAACTTCCGTTGTCAGTTCTTCGTGTGCAGCTCTTGTTTGCAGCATTTCCTGCATATTCATAAGATCAGAAACTTCTGCCACACTGGAAAAGAAAACAGCCTGTCCAAACTTGCGGATTCTTTCCTCGCATTCTTTCAGAGTACCCACAGCCGGCGGACATGCCCAGGTCGATCCATACCGTTCACATTCCTGCTGACAGACGATCCTTACTCTCTCCTCGACAGACAGATCTCCGGTATTCAGGATACGATATTCAAAGATCGGATACTGCGCAATAAAATCTTCAAATTTATCAATATTCAGTTCTGCCGTCATCAGGGTTCCTCCATTTTAATTAATCCAGAATAATCAGCGCCATGAATACAAGGTCTTCATCGCCGCTGTTTGTAAGTCCATGTCCTTTGCCGTCCGGAGTAAATGTCACATCACCGGCCTGCACCATACGGAGTGTTCCATTATCGCTGTAAATACCTTTTCCTGAAAGAATATAATACGTTTCACTCTCATTATGATGTTCATGATATCCCAGAGAACATCCCGGTTCCAGAGTTACCTGCGCATATAATTTGCATTTTCCGTTTAACTGCTTCTCATCAAGGAGACGTTTCACCAATGTATGTCCCTGTCCACCTGCCATATGTTCTACTCGTTCTGTTGTCATATCACTATATCCTCCTTTTTTGGAAATCATTTATTGCAAGCCGGAGTTATTTCCGGTTTGTGTCTTTTTATTTATGATAAGGTTCATGGTTCAGGATCCTGTAGCCACGATAGATCTGCTCCAGAAGAATCATCTGCATCAGCTGATGAGGAAATGTCATTCTGGAAAAGCTCAGTTTATAATCTGCTCTTTTCAGAACTTCATTGCCAAGACCTAACGAGCCTCCGATCACAAATGCGACAGAACTTTTGCCTTCTACACCCAGACGTCCGATTTTTTCGGATAACTCAACGGAATCCAGCATTTTACCATCAATCGCAAGTGCAATTACATAATCCTGTTCCCGGATATGCTTCATCAGACGTTCCGCTTCTGTATTCTTAATCTGCTCGTTCAGTGCATCAGATGCTTTATCCGGTGTCTTTTCATCCGGAACCTGGCAAAATGTCAGTTTGCAGTAACGGCTCAGACGCTTCGCATACTCGGCAATTCCATCATTCAGATATTTTTCTTTAATTTTCCCTACAGTTATGATCTTAATTTCCATTTACAGGTATTCCTCTATATAATTTTCAAATTCTTCTGCAGACATCAGTACCTTACGAGGTTTCGTTCCTTCCTCCGGTCCGACAACCCCTGCATCACATAACTGATCCATGATTCTTGCAGCTCTGTTGAAACCGATTTTGAACATTCTCTGGAGCATACCGATCGATGCCTTTTCTTTTTCAATAATGAATTTACCGGCCTCCACAAAATAAGCATCCCTGTCGTCAGCCGAAGAACCACCGGTGCCACCGGACATGCCTGCCGTATTTACCTGCTGTTCAATCTGGGAATTGTACTGCATTCCCGGATTCTTTTCTGCCAGGAAGTCAACAATACTGCTGACTTCTTCATCGGATACAAAAGCCCCCTGCAGTCTGGCCGGTTTCTGATATCCCTGCGGATAAAACAGCATATCGCCCTTTCCAAGAAGCTTCTCTGCTCCATTCATGTCAAGGATCGTCCTTGAATCAACACCAGAAGATACAGAGAATGCAATTCGTGACGGCATATTCGCCTTGATCAGACCGGTGATAACATTTACAGACGGTCGCTGTGTTGCAATGATCAGATGAATACCTGCAGCACGTGCAAGCTGTGCCAGACGACAGATTGCATCTTCCACTTCTCCAGGAGCAACCATCATAAGGTCTGCAAGCTCATCTACAATAATTACGATCTGTGGCATCTTCTCAGGGCGCTCTTCACCTTCCGGAATACGCATTCCCTCAACTTTGCGGTTATATTCCTGAAGATTTCGAACACTGTATTCTGCAAACGTATTGTAACGATTCATCATCTCTGTTACTGCCCAGTTCAATGCACCGGCAGCTTTTTTCGGATCCGTGACAACCGGAATGAACAGATGTGGAATACCGTTATAAACACTGAGTTCCACTACCTTCGGGTCAATCATGATCAATTTGACATCTTCCGGAGATGCTTTGTACAGGATACTTACGATCAGGGTATTGATACAGACAGATTTACCGGAACCTGTAGCACCCGCGATCAGAAGATGTGGCATCTTGGCAATATCCGTAACAACCGGTTTTCCTGCAATATCTTTACCAACTGCAAAAGACAGCCTGGACTTTGCACTCTGAAATTCCTGTGACTGAAGGATTTCTCTCAGCATAACAGCATGATTTTCTTTGTTCGGTACTTCAATACCAACAGCCGCTTTGCCCGGAATCGGTGCCTCAATACGAATGTCCGGCGTTGCAAGGTTTAATTTGATATCATCTGCCAGATTGACGATCTTACTTACTTTAACGCCCATTTCCGGCTGCAATTCATATCTGGTGACAGTTGGTCCGCAGCTTACATTCGTCACAGTTACATTCACACCAAAATTATGCAATGTATCCTGCAGCTTCTTCGCAGTCTTGCGAAGATGTTCATCGGAGTCTCCCTGTGATTTGCCATCTCCACGCTTCAGAAGTTTCAGCGGCGGATAATGATACTCACGCTTAACCACTTCATTCTGCTGTGTAATCTCTTTCTGGATATTTTGAATTCCACTTTCAATCTCCTGTTTGGAAGACTTCGGATTTTTGACTGACTGTGAAGCAGGTCTTGTCTCCGGCTGCGGCACAGATTCCGGAACATTCTCAGACACCGGCTCCTGCACCTGCTGTACTTCCGCATATGTTTCTACCGGCTCCGGTTCAGAATAGCATTCTGATAATTCCGGTACATCCTGCTCTGCCGTTGGCTGCACATAGCTGTCTGATGGTTCCTGATAAAATTCTTCCGGCTCTGCACGGTGAATCTCAAACATCGGAGTCTGTGGTGAAGCCATCGCCATCGTGTTCTCCACAGGCATATTCTCAGGCATCTCATCCTTCTGGTCCTGCCTCACATTTTCCCCGTGTTCTGCATTTCCTGCAAAATCTGAAGTCATATCTGAAACTACAGCTACGGAATCTGTATCTGTGGCAGTATCATTTTTTATGCCTTCTGCGGTCTTCTTATGATCTCTGAGCACTGTCTTACGATTCTTTTTCTTCTTTGCTTCCGGTGGAACAAGCAGCGTCCCTTCAAGAAATCCTGTAGATTTCTTCTCTTTAGCCGTAGCCTCTTCTCCATCATTGTTTTCCTGTGCCAGAGCCTCTTCCAGTTCGCGCACACGCTGCGCCTGCCGTTCTTCTCTCCTCTGTCTGCGTTCCTGCACACGAAGCTCTTTGCGAAGATCCCGCTCCGGCTGTCCCTCCATATACATGTCATGTCCATCTCTGGCAAGTGCACAGACTGCATCCCAGATACGGAATACAAAACCAAAAAATGATTTCTGCGTGATCAATATCAGAGAGATCAGAAGTACAAGAATAATAATCACATATCCCCCCGCAACACCAAATGCGGAAGTCGTAGAAATGCAGATAGCTCCACCAAGCACACCACCACCCGTTCTATATGTAGAACAGGTCGAATAATATTCCGACATTGTAGTACTGGACATATATCCCTCTGTCAACAGCTGAACCAGGCCGCACAGAAAAACAAAAAACACAAGCGCAGCAAGTGCTTTTTTGTATGCAAGAGGATTCTTACTGTTCGATACAAGAAATGCAGCACCAACAAAGATCAATACCGGAAAAACATACGCAAGCAATCCCATAATCCCGAAAGATGCCTTACTGATCGCAGCACCGACCACTCCACCCATACCAAGATTACTGATGATCAATATGATCGAAGCCGCCAGAATTGTCAGCAAAATGATCTCTGTCTGGAATCCGCTGGTAACTCCCTGCTTTTTCACCTGTTTTCTGGTCTGTTTTTTTCTCGTATTTTTACGTCCGGAAGCGGTTTTTGCGGTTCCTCTTCGGTTACTCTGTTTCTTTGCTGCTGCCATTCAGGCACCCCTCCTAATGATTCTTCATAAAAATCCGCCGGAAAATCAGAAAATCCTCCGGCAGAAAAAATATTCCCAACTATGCAAAATTTGCTACAAGCGCAATAATTCCCACAATAAAACAATAGTATGCAAAAAAGCGGAATTTTCCGTTGTGTACAAGTCTCAGGCATGCCCGGATTGCCAGACTTCCAACAACTGCTGCAATGATCATTCCAAATACATAAGAAAAGCCAAGCCCTACTGTCATATCTGCAGAACCAAACTGCCCAAGTTCCATGATCAGTGCACCGATAATTGCCGGAATCGACAAAATATAAGAATACTTCACTGCAAATGTACGGCTGAATCCGCTCATCAACCCGGCACTGATCGTCATTCCACTTCTGGAAAATCCCGGAAATACCGAAAGGCCCTGACAGATTCCGATCCACATGGCATTGGAAAAGCTTGCATCCTTAGCTGCTTTTGTGCCGCCTACCTGACTCAGGTCGATTACCAGAAGAATAATCCCCGTGATCAGAATCCCAACACCCGGAAGAAGTTTGGAAGCTGCAGACATTGCAACAAGTCTGCGTGCTGTATATCCCAGAAACATCGTCGGAATCATGGAAACCATCAGTAGAACTGCAAATTTACGGTAGATATTGCTTATGATCTTTGCATAATGAAGCTCATCTCCTGTACGTCGGTTATGTATATAAAGATTCGCATTTCCAATCACATCCATAAACATTTCAATGGATTCCACTGCCAGTCTGCGAATATCCTTCTGAAAAGTCATAAAGATCGCAGCCAGTGTTCCGACATGAAGCATAACCTCCATGAGTACTCCGGGTCCATGTTCCATACCAAGTATATTCTGAACAAAACAAAGATGTCCAAAACTGCTGACCGGAAGAAATTCTGTAATTCCCTGCACTATAGCCAGTAAAATAATATAAAGAACTATCATATTTTTATCCTTTTCTTTCAACTAATCTGTACCATATTATCCGGTAAATTTCTCATAACCGCCTATAAAGGCATATTAACAGTGGATAGTATAACATATTCCCGAAAAACTTACAAGACAGCAAAAAAGAACCTGTGTTCTTATTCCATTCAAAAAAAGACCTTCCGACACATTTCTGTACCGGAAGGCCCCTGATTCATTTTATTTATTTTTCAGATATTCATCGATACCTTTTGCTCCAGCTTTACCAGCTCCCATAGCAAGGATAACTGTAGCTGCACCTGTAACAGCATCTC
>OLNZ01001102.1_pt1 | contig 21380 bp, 13 predicted proteins | sample 1672981 | NCBI WGS metagenome assembly OLNZ01 (sample SAMEA3136743, study PRJEB25190) | human gut metagenome | biome: human gut; feature: human-associated habitat; material: faeces | place: Austria | collected 2013 | reverse complement strand
TGGCAAAAAGCTGATTTGATGACAGTACTGCACCGCCCTTGTATATTACAGATGAGTTGTCTGTACATGCTATAGCTGCGATGTTGTCTGTTCCGAAATCAAGCCCTGCCATATAAGGCATATCAGGATAAAATGGTGGAGTCATATCCTCAACCACAAAAGTCATGATATACTTATCATAAGCAAAGATATTACCTCTGTCGAATTTCCAAATTCTTTGAGGCAAATCGGAACTCATGCTTTTAGTTATTGTTTCTCTCTGAAATCTGTAGATTTTGGAAGCGGAATAGAACATATCGGAGTGGTCAACCCTGAGCAAAAAGAATGCCTTGAATCAGGACAGGACATGTTCTATGGTTGTCGTAGCCTTAAAGAAATCATGATACCAGAGCAAGTCAAATCTATTGGCTGTAAAACTTTTCATTGCTGTGGATTAAGAAAAATCAACTTACCAAAAGGAATTAATGAGATTGGAGCTTATGCTTTTTCCGGATGTGAAAATCTAAAGGAAATAAGTATTCCGGCTTCGTTACTAAAAAACAAAAACAATAAAACCATTCCAAATATTGGTTTGCGTTATGTTGAAAAAGTTATAGTTTCAGAATTAACGGATAACATTTTACATGCCGGAATTTTGATAACTAATTCTTTTGATTCTGATATTGTTGAGATTGTAACACCAAATGATACTTATTATCTGCCGCGATACCTAACAGAAACCCAATTCTCCAAGCTAACAAGCAGTAAAATTAAATCAGAAGATTTTCTTGCTTGTAAATACAGCATACTGCCTGTTATTGGCGACTATGCAACCGTAAAACGATATTTGTACCTGCTTAGAAATAAACGTGGTGCGTCTGAAAGCGTAAAAGAACAAATTAAAAAAAGATGGAAAAATATTATTCAGTTCTTATCAAGAGGAAATGATTCAGAAACGCTGCTGGAGTTGATAAAAACTGATATCGTAACCGCTGAGATGCTGGAATATGTTTTACAGAAAGTGAAGGATGTTACGTTAAGGGCATATATCCTGGAAGAATCATCGAAAAAAGAAAAAAGAAGTATTCTAAATGTCTGAAAGCCTGCTGCCGTTTGGCAGCAGGCTTTTTTGTTTGTCAATAAATCCAGCATGTTGTAGGCAAAAGGACAAAGAAAGGAATTAAAAAATGGAAGAAAACAATAATATGCTTGTGCGAAATACAGATACTGAAAGCGATATTATCTTTGTAGAAGATGGGGTTACAGAAATCGGAAATTTTGCCTTTCGTGGATGTGCTGCAAAGGAAATCATCCTTCCAGACTCCGTGGAATCCATTCGGCAATGCGCGTTTGCCGGCTGCAAAAAATTGGAAAAGATTGTTTTTGGAAAGGGCCTAGAATATTGTGATGACGACATTATTTTAGGTTCACCAGTGCAGGAGATTGTATGGACAAAACCGATAGAATCGGAAGAGGACTCTGCCTTTCGGTCTTTACTGTACAGTCTGATTCGGGAAGAAGACACTGTATATTATCTGCACCCAGAAAAGAAATACGATGTTCTCAAAAGATTTCTAAGAACTGGAAAGCCGCAGAGGACATTTCTTCTTACATGCAATGGAAGGAGCGTACGCCTTCCGCGATATATCTGTAGTTACCTTCATAGGCTGATGATTTCTGATACAGCGTATAACTGTCTAACCAAAAACGGGAACGCTTATTACGAATATCGTAATCTTCATAGTTGCCTGTCTGATTTTCAGAACAGAGTAAGTGTTGCCACGGAATGGTATGTTATGGACAACCTGGAATGTGCGGAAGACTATCTAAGAATCCATGCAACATTAATCACAAAACGCATGACCGAAGAAGCTGATGATGAGACGTTGGCAATGTATCTTAATCTTGGTCTATTGTCTGATAAAGATTTACAGAGAACATTGCAATGGGCTTCCGAAAAGAGCATGCCTACTTCGGTGGCATATATCTTGGACCAGATGAGAAAAAGAGGACTGAAGGCCAAAACCGAATTAGCATTGTAGCCGCAGGCTTTTCTGCGGCTTTTTTGTTGCCGATAAATATCGCATATTATAAATATACAAAACACTAAGAAAGGAAAAAAAGAAAATGGAAAAGAAGTTCGAGTATATTCAGAATATAACTGATAAGTTATTGGTGAAGTGCTACTGCCCGGATGAAAAGAAAATTGTAGTAGAAGATGGAGTGACTATGATTGGTCCATCTGCGTTTTTTGGCAGCAAAACAGAGGAAATTGTTCTGCCAGGTTCAATAGAAAGAATCTACGATAAGGCTTTCATGCGTTGCGAAAGTCTGAAACGTATTGTCATTGGAGGAAATAACCTGGAAGAAATTGGAGCATGGATTTTGGATGGATGCTTGAACCTTCAGGAGGTTTCATTTATTTCCGCTTTGGATGAAGGTGTATTTCAAACGTTTTCAGACCTTGCAAGTAATTTCATCAAGACCTGTTATTTCATGAAGGCGGACAAGGCTGTGTCTAAAATGGACCGGGTATTTACTGAAAGACATAGAAACATGACAATTAAAGTTTCTGCCGGTAAAAAAGAAATCGTCATTCCGAGATACGTGAACGCGATAAGCAAGACATTGCTGGGAAAGATTGCGTTTAACGCTCTTCTGGAGGGCCTGGACGAAAGAACACCAAAGGAAGATATCGCTTTCGATAATAATGGATGGACATTAAACGAATTTCTCCGCCACAATATGAATGATGCAAAATGTAGTTTCTTAACAGCAATGGAATTCTACTTTCTGGAAAAAGACAAAGGTGCTTTGCAGTACCTCAAAAGCCATGCGACAGAAGGCTGTCAGATACTGACAACAGAAAAGGAAGACTATCTCATGACAGAGTTTGTTAAGATGGATATCATGGATGAGAAAGAATTAAACTATGCCATGCAAGTGGCTCTTGATAATGGCCGGACCACGGCAGCCGCTTATATCTTAAATTCCCTGGACAAGAAAAAGAAAACGAAACTCAAAATCTAAGCACGCGAAAAGCGTGCTTTTTTTAACTTTTGGCGGAGAAATCTCATCCACGTTTCTACACTCCGACTGCGTCGTCGTTTATCAGCGGCCATGACCGCTTGGTACACGCGGGCATAGCTCGCGGTATCATCGATTGCATTTGCCATAGTCGTTTCTCTTTTTTTTCTTCTTACATTTTCGCGTTCAGGAACAGTATGTCAGGTTTTTTCTAAAAAATCTTTTAAAAAAACATTCCGAATTTTTTTTATTTTGCATATTAAATATAGGGCGTAAGACTTTAGCCCTGAACATTGCGGTACACCGCAAACTCGTATCTTGAAAGAAAGCGTATTGCTTTGGAGATATAGCACCTGACAACTGAATATCTGCGAAAATGGAGGTGAATTAAAATGCCGATTCAACAACAACAAGATTGGATGCAAAGTCAGAAAGTGGCTGTGCTTTTTCAATCCTTAATGAATAAGCCATAGGAATCCTTTTTGTAATGAAGCAACGACTGCGTATGCAGTTTAAATCATAAAAAGGAGACTAAAAATGAAAGACAAAAAACGCTATAACCCTCCGGACCGGAGAAGAAAGAAAAAAGTATCTTCACGTTCTATAGCGGCAAAAATCGCATCAAGCATGCTTGCTACGGTTACTGCTGCAACAACGATTGCATCTCCGGTATTGACTTATGCCGCAGATGTGAACGGAACGGATACTGTTACAGAAACAACGACAGATGCCAGCCAAGGTGAGACTAAGACAATTATCAGCACCGATTCAGACAGCACAGAGACTGAAAAGGATGCAGAGACAAAGTTTCTGCTTATAAACCTGAAGACAGCCGGTGGTAAAGTTGTCATCGATGAGAATGAAGATGACGAGCAGACCGTGAAGCTGGCCAATCATAAATCCGACGACGGAAAGACCGATGAAATGCGGATTGATGTTTACGACAAAGACGATATCCTCGTGTCAAGCGAAGATGCAGCAAAAAACAGTTATACGTATGCTTACGAAGTAAAAGCAGACAGTGTAACAAATGTGAAGGCAGATGCAGATGAAGGATATATCTTGAAACTTTACGATATAGTTGAAGGAGATACGGAAAAAGATTCCGGTTTTGATGAAAAGACCGATGGAATTACCGGGGAATTTGAATATCCGGTATTTATGGACTCAAACGTGACCGTTAAGGTCGAATTTGAAAAAGAAGAAGTAAAAGAGGACGGAAAGACAGAAACAGAGGACTCTGCCGAGACGGGTGACCTGACGGTAGACGAATCAACAGATGAGACTGAAAAAACAGATGGGAACGAAAAGACTGCCGATAGCAACAGCACTGATGCGGATGCAAAAGACAGCAGTGACAGCACCGGAGACCTGACGGTCAACGACAATGTTTACGTTTCACCTAATGGCCAGACTCAGACTGAAATAGGCACAGACGAAAACAGCAACGATGCAGAAACAGATGAGGATAAAGCCCCGGATAATGAGGAGACCGCAGGCACGGCTGACAACAGCACGGCTGAAACAGCAGATAATGCGGACTCGGTTGAAAATGAGGCTGATGCTGAAGACAGTTCCGAAGCAGGGGCAGCAGAAGAAGATGCTGGAGATGTGACAGAAGAGAATGCTGAAACAGATGCCACTGATACGGACTCCACCGATACGGACACCGCTGAGCATTTCACTGATACATCAGATGCCGAAGGCGGATTAAACAAGGATGACTTCTCTTCCGCGCGTCTGCTGGTCATGACGGACGATGAAAATGATATCATTGACAAGGAGCATATGATTGGTTCTTATGGTGATATCTACCTGCTCCAGTATGAAAGTGCTGAGCAAGCAATGACAGCGTACAGCTATTACAAAGAGCACGTGGACGCAGTAGAACCGGACGCAAAGATTGCAGCAGCAAGTGAGAATGTCGCTGAGGCCGGAGAAACAACGGCTGCTGGTGAAACAGAAGCGACGACAGGAGCGATGACAAAAGACGACAACGCAGTCGCTGCGCTAAATACAGAAGAAAGTTCTTCAAAAGCCACCGTCTACAGCGACGATACAGCAAACAAGGTCATTGCGCTGATTGATACCGGTGCAGCAGAGAGCAGTAATGTGATTGACCGGGTATCATTGATTGATGACGTCCTCAATGGAGGCACACATGGCGATGATATGGTAAACGATATTGTATCACAGGACCCGGAAGCAAAGATTCTCTCAATCCGTGCTCTTGGAAATGACGGATTCGGTACTTATTCCGCTGTTGTCTCAGCGGTTGAATATGCTATCAACTCAGAAGTGGATATCATCAACCTGTCAATGTATTCTCCAAAAACGCTTGCATCAAGTGTACTTGAAACAGAGATACAGAAAGCGATTGATTCTGGAATCACTGTTGTAGGTGCAGCAGGAAATGACGGAAAAGACGCATCCGGATATGTGCCTGGCGCAATCGATGACGCTTATATCATCGGCGCGGCAACAAAGGACGGCGTGAGAATCGCCGGCTCTAACTACGGTACGACGATTGATTATTATGCAGTTGCCGGTTCTACCTCAGAGGCCGCTGCAAAATTCAGCGGATATATCTCTAAGAATGGACTGGATGCAGCAACAAACGATAAGACAGGACTCTTGTTTAACGGCGTTGCAAATATCAATACGGATATTGATGTTGTAGATAAAGACATTGCGACATCAAAAGACAATGACACGATTTATGACCCAATCATTGAGAAATATGTAAAAGAACATGCAGATAAATCTTATGTTGGCGAAGGCGAGCCTTCCAAACTTTCCATGGTGAATGTCATGGATGTGGATGCCACAATCGCATCTGCAGACCAGATACATAAGAACGAAACGATTGAATCAATGATGTCTGGAGACGATTTCCGGTTCCTGTTCCAGCAGACTGGTTATGTGCCGGTTTATCAGCTCGGAAAGGACAGCGATTACTTCGTTGCATTCGCTGATGTGATGCATAACGATAAGAGGGCTTCTGTCGTTGACCTGGCAGTGGCGAGGAACGATGTCAGCGGTGACGAAATCGAAGGCATCCATTACGATAAGGATTCCGGACTGTTGTATATCCCGAAAACAGCATTTTATGGAGAAGACGGCAAGTATTATGTACAGTACCTTCAAACACAGATTTTATATTCTATCGAGGGATATGACGTCAACAGCGCATGGAACTCTTCCGTTATCGCGACGACAGAAGAGACTGACGGTGATACCGAATCCGCATTCAGCGGCGCAGATATCATGAACCAGAGGATGACTGTGCAGGTCGGAAAGAATATGGATGTCAATACCATGATGGTATCTGTCAACGGATTCCCGCTTGATGGAACATACTATGCATATTCACCGACAACTGGTATGATGACACTCGGTATGTCTTCTGCAGTCGTACAGTCTGTATGGGTGCAGGCAGTAAAAGATAAAGATGCACCGGATGTGGAGCCAGGTATGGTCGCAGCAGGCTATTCTATGGCCGACATGCAGCCGGTAACAAACGCAGTGATAACCGCAAATCTGGATAAATTAAAACGTGGATATGTTTTTGAGTCTTCAAGTTACGTCATTTACCCGGATGCAGCCGAATCAGACCCACAGGCCGGACTGAAACAGGGAAACACGGTGCCGGCGTACCGTAACAATGCCGGAGGAAGCGAGCATTATGTAACAGTACTGCTTGATTATGTATCATATGGAAACCTTACGAATGACCAATTTTTACAGAACGGTCAGGTATATACCCCGGTAAAGGGAGCCATCTATCCGTTCATCATCAAACTGCCAAGTATCAGCTGTGCAGATGTCAAGTTCAATGAATACCAGTGGGAAACAAACATGGCGATGGAATGTACGGAAGCCACACTCGCAGCGGGACATATGACACCCGGATTTGACTCTTCAAAGCCAACCAGTGGATGGTATGAAGCAAAAGTCCGTGCCCGTGTGGTAGAAGTAAACAAGACAGCATCAACACCTTACGCAGTATTCGCTATGTACACCAGTAAATTTGCTGGCCAGCATGGTTTTGGATTATACAAAGTCCTGCTGAAGCCTTCAACCGGAAAGCTCCAACTGACAAAAGTGTCTGGAAACGCAAGCGGCGTATCCGGAAATGCAAGCTACAAACTGAGCGGCGCCAAGTATGGAATCTATTCCGACAGCGGATGCAAGAAACTCGTAAAGACAATCCGGACCGGAACAAACGCAAAAGTCGTTGTCAGCCTGAACACCGGAACATACTATATAAAAGAGACGGCCCCATCCCTGGGTTATGGCCTTGATAAGACCGTGCATAAGGTAACAATCGGTGCAGGTTCGACAAGTAATGTGACATCAACAGAACCACCAAACCCTGGAACACTGACGGTAAAGAAACGTCTGGATATGTTCTCTATCGCAAAGAGGACTACCAGAATCGGAAACATGGAAACAACGTTTACCGTTTACACAAACAAGGGATGCACAAAGGTAGCAAAAAACACAGCCGGACATAACGCAGTAATCAGTATCAACAAAGGCAAGGTAGAAACTGCCGTTGGAAGCGTCAAACTGTGGGCCGGAACCTATTACGTAAAAGAGACCGGACGTATTAGCGGAACGGCAAGCAATATTGAGTATGTCTATGGACCGGTAAGTGTGAAGGCCGGAAAATCAGTAGATGTATCCAGCGCTGTACCGGTTTCAGAAAGGACCAATAAAACGAGAATGTCTGGCGATGGTTATGTGCGCGATATCCCGTTCCACTGGTCGGGAAGAGTCCTGAGAAAGCAAGATGCAAACGGAAATGCCCTGGCAGGTGCCGTATTCAAGATGAATTACAGCGACCTCGGTGGGGCTGATTATAAAGTCAAGTACACCTGGTATTTCGTTTCTGATAAGGATGGCGAGCTTAAATATGACAAAAACCATCTGGTAGATTACAGTACAAGTGCCAGCGCCGAGGCGAAGGCAAAATACAAAGGCAAGAGTTCGGCACTGTTCCAGGATACAAAAACAGGTAATTATTATCTGCCGGTATGTACGATAAAAGTGCAGGAGGTCATGGCCCCCGATGGATATAACCGTGATTCAACACCGCGAACACTGAACATCACTGCGCCAGATAAAAATGAGAAGTATAACACATGGACAAATCCTGTAGCCAAGTTGTCAAATACAGGGCTGATAGTGAAGAATGATGAGGTAAAGGAAAAGTGGAATATTCGTGCAAGAGCGTTTAAAGTAGATGAGGATGGCAAGCCTCTGGCCGGGGCATGGTTTGGATTATACCAGACAGAAGCAAAGGCAAAAACAAAAGATGACCCTGTTGCTTGGCTAGAGACCAAGGCCGACGGCTATACGGATGTATATACATCAGGAAGTATTAACGGAGATGTCCCTTCTTATGCACTATACTGCCGTGAAATCGCAGCCCCTCCAGGATATGCGCTGTCAGACACAATCTATACAAAGACATTCACTAAGACAGACTACGATGCCTTAAAAGCAAAAGATGCGAACACACCTGGCGAACTCCAGACATTTGGAGATAAGACAGGAATCGTGAACAAAAAGACCGGCTGGAATTATTCTATGCAGGTGAAGAAAGTAGACGACAAGGGCAAACCGCTTGCCGGAGCCGTGTTCAGTATTTACGTAAGTAAAGATGACGCGGAATCGGAAGACAATGCACTGTTCACACTAAAGACCGGAGCGGATGGTCTGACACCTTTAAAGACACTTAAAGCAGATATCAATACCAAATCCGTAACATATTATTGCAAGGAGATATCGGCACCGGAAGGTTATACTATCAATGACGATATCTTCGAACAGACGTGGACATATGACGAGTTCAATACCATCCCGTCATCACAGGAGACCATCGGAAAAACGAAGTATTTCGGACCGGAGACAGGAGTTGTTGACCCGGAGACCTTATGGACATTCAGCTACTACGTAAAAAAAGTAGACAATAATGGAAACCCGCTTGCCGGTGCAGTATTTGGCGTCTACACAGACAGCAGCTGCAGCGAAGCATCCAAAATCCAGGAACTGGAAACCAACGACGAAGGACTTACTGACACAATACCATATAACCCAGGGTACTCTAAACAGTCAGTGACCCTGTACTGTAAGGAACTGAAAGCCCCGGAGGGATATAGTATTGATAATACGGTACACTCGCAGACATGGAACTACAAAGATTATACGGCTTCTGCAAATACGGATACCGGAGAGGTTAAGCCTTTTGGTCCGGCAACAGGTATCGTGAACGATAACTCAGCATGGACAGTCATGATGAACATCAAAAAGGTAAGCCGTTTCAAGAAACCGCTGGCAGGTGCAGTGTTTGGAGTATACTCTGATGAGAACTGCAGCAATGCATCTTACATAGGAGACCTAACAACTGGCGATGGTGGTATGTCAGACACAATGTCTTATGACGTGCCATGGAAAAACGTTTCTGTAACATTATACTGTAAAGAGACAAAAGCCCCATCAGGCTATAGACTCTCAAACACCGTATACAAACAGACGTGGTACCGCGCACAGTATGAGGAACTCAAAAAGAAAGCAGAACAGGAACAGCAGGCAGAAGGCAATGCGGATACGAGCGAAGGAGACGGAGAGGATGGAGGCGAGACCGACACAACCGTTGGCGAAGTAAAACCATTCGGACCGATTGACGGTATCCCGAACGACCCGACAAACTGGAGGCTCCAGTTCAAAGTAAAGAAGGTTGACATGAAAGGCAATCCGCTTGCAAAGGCTGAGTTTACCGTTTACGCCGATAAGGCATGTACAAAAGCACTTGCAAAACTGGTGACAAAAAGCGACGGCTGGTCTGATGAAGCGTTCCTGAAAACGGAGAGCATTGATGGCAATGGACAGGCTTCACAGTACAAATTGTATTGTAAAGAAACAAAGGCTCCTGAGTTCTATAAACTTTCCGATACTGTTTATGAACAGACCTGGACAAGAAAGGGTTATGATACCAACAACGATGAATATGGTGAAGTTAAGATATTCGGTGCAGAATCCGGTATCCCGAACGAGCCACTCAAACCAGTAACTGTAACCGTACACAAGGAATCAAAAGCCGCTTCCGAAATCCTCGGTTTAAGCGGATACTCACTTGAAGGGGCTGAATTCTCCATCACGGATGGCGGCTCATTCAAAGGAACTTTAAAAACAAATGCAAAAGGAATCTCTAATTCGTTAGAACTTCCGAATAAGACTGCTGAATACACAATCACTGAGACAAAGGCACCTGCCGGACATGCGATATCAACACCGGCTTCACAGAAGCTTAAGGTTACGATGCCGAATGACGCAAGCAAGGACATTACAGTCACATTCAGCGATGACCCTGTATTCACAAAAGATGAATTCCAAATCACGAAAAAAAGTGAAAAAAATAATATAATCAATGGTGTATTATTTAAAGTGGAATTTGTTGACAGCGATAACACGACAAAGAAAACCTGGTATTTGACGTCTGATTCAAGCGGTATCGTAAAGATGGATAATACCCACCTGAACACAGACACAGCATATAAGAGCGACAGTTTTTATACATACAACGGAAAAGTAGTCATCCCAATCGGTGGAAAACTCAAGATAACCGAGATTAAGGCTCCTGGACAGTACGTTGTTGACAGCACGCCGAAATATCTGACGACTGGAGTAAATGCGACGATGAAGCTTGAAGCAATCAATAAGCTAAAACCGTGTAAGATTACTATCCGCAAGTATGATGTTGACGGAAAAACACCTCTGAAAGGTGTAACATTTGAACTGAAGTTCATAAAGGAAGCAGAGAAACTTACGACAGCACAAGATGGATTCACCAGACTGCTGAAAGTTGGCGGAACTACGACCGGAACAACGGACGCAAATGGATATGTTGTATTTGATAACCTTGACCAGGGCGAGTATCAGATAACAGAAACAAAAACAACTTCAGGACATACACTCCTGAAAGACCCGATTACTGTAACGCTTCCAATCACAATGACAAAAGAAGAGGCTGTGAAGAACAAAGCAGACACTTCAAAAGCAACATGGGATGCGGCCACGAACAAGTGGCAATTCTATGACTGCACCTTTGAGGTAGTAAACTCTGCGACGTTCAAGATGCCGATGTCTGGTGGAGCAGGAGACTGGAAGTATGGTATTATCGGATTTGGCACACTTGCGGTTCTTGGAACTGGATTAATCCTGATGGATACCAGGAAGAAGAGGATGTTAAATTCTCGGAAACAGAAGAGACGCAGGAAGTAACTGAAAAGGGATAGCCACGAAAGTGAGAGAAAAAAAAGAAATAAAAGATAAGAAGAGAAGCGCACGGAAACGTGCGCTTCTTGTGTAAATGTGATAAGGAGGAGATATGGTATGAAATTAAAAGTGTATGTGACACGATTAAACCTTTCCGTTATGTCGATATTCCGTTGCAGGTTCGCCAAAAATTAAATAGCGACCATTTATTTTTGTCTGCAATAAAACATATACATATTGTATTATGCTAAACAAAATGCTATAATCATAATATGAAGCGAGACAGGAAAGCCAGAAATAGGGGCTACCTTCTTAGTTTATATTTTCAAATTATGCAATACTAAAGATGCCGTCAACTATTGGGAGTAGTTGGCGGCTTTTTTTTGTCTGTCTCAACTCCGACTTTGTAAAGAAACTTCACGCAGTCATACAGTAAATACAAGAGCAATACTGTAGCTTTCATTTTAATCGCCTCCTTTGTTCCTTAGATAAACTATATTAAAAAATGATTCGGCTCGTAAGGGCTGACAAGCGACGACAAAGTCGGAGCCGGAGTGCAGAACGTGGATAGGACTTCCGATTCCCCGTACATACCCAGCAACCTCCGAACCGACGAAAAACATGACCGTTCGGGTCTGGCTGCTTGTGACATTCCTTCCCTGACGACAAGCCTGGCCGCAGTTTTCCCTGTCCGTTAATAATTAAAAAGAACAAAAAAAACATAAAAAAGATTTCAAAAAAAACTCTCCCAACCGGAAAGGTTGGGAGAGCTTAAATTGTATCGTTTAATTTGAAGAATCGGAAGAATCCGACCAGTTGGCTTTTATCTTTCTATTTTCAAAAATATGGACCTCGCCACCGTTTTTAATGTCATCTAAATCTCTCAAGCCGCCTTCAAAATATGGATTTTCGTGAAATTCCGTCCATCCTATAAAACTGCAGCCTTCTTTTTCCGGGATGTCAATGGTTGACAGTTTGACATCTGCCCTGGCCGGAACACTTATTTCGAATTTCTCCACACCGCCTTTGCTCGGGAATGTCCCACCGTTTGCATATACTGTTAAAGTATACTTCTGACTTGGGTTCTTCGCGAAAATCTGTACCCAGAAGTTCTTGTAAACGCCAACGCCAATATGGGTCGCTTCTTTGTCAATCATTGCAGCAAGATGACCACGGCTGTTTTCCCATAGATATACCGCACGCTTAGGTGTATCGCCAGTTGCGATATTCTCAAGAAGAATGTTGCCAGCGCCTGCGGCATAATAGGCAGTATCGGAATCGCTTCCATCTGGTCTTTCATGACTAAATTTAATATAAATCTCTTTCGCTCTGACTGCTGCACCGGCATCAAGAGCGGCATCTTCAACAACAGCGGCTGAACCATGTTTAACCCTGACCTGATTTGTCAGCTTAACTACCTCTTTGATTTTTTTGTTAATCTCAGACGGGCTGTCCGGGTCTGGGGTTGGTGTCGCGGTAGGTTTTGGCTTCTGTGTGGGTTTCGGAGTAGCCGTTGGTTTTGGTGTTGCTGTCGGCTTTGGTGTTGCCGTAGGCTTCGGTTTCTGTGTCGGCTTCGGCGTTGCCGTCGGCTCAACTGTCGGAACGGCAGTAGGCGTTGCAGCCGGTTTCTCTGGAATGACAACCTGCATTCCTGCTTTGTTATAACTGCCGTAAGTCTTATATGTCTTGTTATAACCTCTTACCATATAGTAGTAAGTTCTTCCGGCTTCAACCGGGTACTTGCGGTTGGACTTGTGAACGTATTTCAGGGTCTTTGAACTGACGTTCGCAATCCTGGTCCACTTTGTGGTGTCAGCAGAGCGGTAATACACCAGATAGTTCGTAGCATTGATGGATTTTGTCCAAGTAACAGTAGTCTGCTTATAGTTGTTCGCTTTCACGCGGGTTTTTACAATAGACGGTACGGCCGGAATAGTGACGGTCTTGCCTTTTTTATCGTAAGAACTCCATTTCTTACCGTATTTATTATATGCCCTGACAGTATAGGTATATTTTTTACCACCCTTGAGCAGATGCTTCCTGGAAGATTTGTGAGTGTACTTCAGATTTTTACTGCTGATAGTTGCCAGCGTGGTCCACTTCTTCGTACCGGCCTGTTTGTAATAAATCCGGTAAGAAGTGGCATACTTGGACTTCTTCCAGGTGACCGTTGCGGAATTCTTGGTCGCGGTCACTTTCGTAATCGCCGGTCTTGCGGGCGTTCGCTTGGAGGCCGCCGGGGTGGTGGACTGAAAGACTGCCGGGACAATCAGTGTGATGGCCAGTAGGACGGCAATCAGGCCGTTGAGCAGCCGGGTCTTGCTTAGTTTCTTTATCATAAATATTTTCCCTCCTTGTATAATTTTTTTTTGCTTATATATATTTTACAACATATATATATGGTTTGCAAATATTTAAGACAAATGCAATATGCAGGAAAAATGAGCCGCAAAAAATAAGATATTTCATGAATGGTGAAATTTACAGCAATGGAATTCTACTGCCTGGAAAAAGACAAATCGGCAACGTTTTCCTGCATACTGCATAGTATATTGGAAACAAAAAGCAAGATACAAAGAAGGGAGAGAAAAATGGCTACAACAGACAAAAAAGAAGGACTGAAGGCGTCGGGTACCTGTATGGTGGTCCAAAATGAGAAGATTTCAACGAAGAACGGGGAGTCCCCGGCCGATAATATCGTCCGCGGGTCAAATATTTCGATTCTAACTTCGCACGCGGGCCTGAATCCCCGTTCGAAGTCAGGTAACGAGTCCAGCTTTGCTGGCGAGTTATCAAGGACGGAGCTGGAACAAATACTGGAGAATCCGTTTATCGAGCACATTGAGTATGAAGATGAAGATTATTTTACAATAAACGGCATCTTATATTCCAGGTCGCCACAGGAAGTTATCCGATGTCCGATTGGAAGGACCGGACATGTCAAGATTGCAGAAGGGACATTGGCAATCGCTTATGGCGCTTTTCAGTTCTGTGAGATTGAATCTGTAGAATTTCCTGATTCTATAGTCGCAATTGCAGATAGAGCGTTTCGGGACTGTAGAAAATTAAACCATGTAGATTTTGGAAAAGGAATCAAGGATATTGGCGGAGGTACCATTTTAGGGGAGATTTTTACGGGCTGCGATAGACTGTATGAAGTGGTAATTCCAGGCCAGGTCAAAGAAATCGGAAAATTAACATTTTATGGTAGCGGACTTAAAAAAATTACGCTTCCGGAAGGACTGGAACGGATAGGTTCAATGGCTTTCGGACATTGTAGCAATCTGAAAGAAATATCATTGCCCGAGTCATTGATTAAATAAAAACTAGAACAGTAATGCACGCACACCCCGTCTATAGCGTCAGGCATCTAAAAACGTCATGTCTGGCGTTTAAGCGGGGTAAGTGCTGTTTTGTGAATCCAATAAAGTGAAATTTGTATTTTTTTCGCAAAAAACGACAAAACTTTAAAAAATCCGGCATATTAGATATATAAGAAATTTACAGCAAGGAGGTATCAATGTATGGCGACTGTATCATATGGATTAAAAATCACAGAAGCATATCATGTTTTCGATAAGACGATTACAATTTATCGCAATGCCGTACATTATATCTCTGCTATTACAGTACGTCATTACGACGAATTGAAATCTCTTGACAATATAACAGGCGATGACGGAAAAGTTATTATTTCAGCACAGCAGAGGAGACAACAGAAAATAGAACGGTTAATCCACTCCACGGCAAATAATGATGCGGTATATAAGCATTTCGATGATGAATTCTACAAATTTCCAAGCTATCTCAGACGGGACGCAATCAACACTGCAGTCGGACTGATTCTGTCTTATCGCTCCCAGTTACAGAAATGGGAAGATGGCGGAAAGCATGGCCGCAGACCACATCTGAACCGAAATCAGAACACAATGCCGTGCTTTTACAGAAATAACACATTTCTTGACAGTGAAGGAACAAATATCGTAAGCCTGAAATTATATAATGGCAAGGACTGGATTTGGGAAGCATTTGTAATACGTGACTGTGATTTTATGTATGCTTACAACCATATGAAAGCATGGAAGGCTTCTGCTCCGGTTCTTGTAAAACGCAATCACAGGTATGAACTCCGCATTTCTTACGAAATGGCAGGCTCTAAATTTCCGAAATTCAAGAAAGATAAAGAAGTTGAGACTGTGATTGGGGTAGACTTGGGAATCAACACAGACGCAGTGTGCTCAATGGTACATAAAGACGGAACTGTCACAGGACAGCGATTCATCAACCATCCTGTAGAAAAAGACCGTATGTATGGATTACTGAACACTATTAAAAAGGCACAGCAGAACGGAAATTACAAGACACCGAGGCTCTGGAGGCTGGCAAATAACTACAATGAAGCAATCGCCGTTAAGACAGCTGTGGAAATTGTCAGATTTGCCATGGAATCCAAAGCGGACGTTATTGTTTTTGAGCATCTCAACATGAAGAAAAAGAAACGTGGCAATAAACAGAAACTTTCACTGTGGAGAAAGCGCGATATCCAGCGCCGCGTTGAGGTGCTTGCTGCCAGAACTGGAATCCGCGTTTCTTATATCTGTGCTGTAAATACATCACGTCTTGCATATGATGGCTCCGGAAAAGTCCTCCGAGGCAAAGATGCAGGATTTAATACGTATGAATTATGTAAATTTACAACCGGAAAGGTCTATAACTGCGACCTTTCCGCATCTAAAAATATCGGTGCACGGTTCTTCATCCGTGTACTCCTTAAATCTCTTTCTGCAAAGGAAGAGTCGTTAGTCCTGGCTAAAGTTCCAGAACTCAACAGACGGACCAGCTGCTGCCTGGCCACACTAATTAACGCTTATGCGGTACTTTGCGCATCCAAGGCAAAACCTGAAGCTCCGGCTGAAGGCAATGCCGCGCGACAGAGTCACTGAGTTTGCGCTGTATCTGTGGTCAGGAATCCATTCCTGCTTAAAGTAGCAGGCATGGGCAAAAGCCCATGCGGAGTTTGGAAGCCCCGTCTATATTCGCGAAAGCGGATTAGGCGGGGAGGGTTCACATTTCAAGCAAATTGAACCCATCGGACATCGTGGAAATCCACCTGCCCCATAACATTCTGTATATGCCGAAGTATTACATTTCGCAATACAACATGCTTATGGCAAAAAAAGGCATTACAAAATAAATGCCCTTGGAAACTGCGTATGTATTGCAGTAAGCGAATAGCCGGCGAGGTGGCGGCAGCGCTTCGGTATCTATATCTTTGCGAATCCAGGAAAAGCATAAACCAGTATTTGGAGGAAAGGATAAAAGAAAACTGGAAAAAGATTATACCTGCGATGATGGAGACTGGGCATACAGAAGAAGTACTGAAACTTATGAAATCAGACATTGCCACATCTGAAATCCTGAAAGATATGCTAGATGAAGTGGATGATGTCGCTTTAAAGGCATATGCACTGGATGAAATCAGACGAAAAAAGACAATAGAACAGGAGGCAAAGTAAGGATGCAGGACGAAGGATATTTTTCAAGACCATTTGAAAGGACAGGACATAAGGCAAGTGCGGCGGAAATGGAAATATGGAAGAAGAGTCAAAATACTAAATTTCTGTTAGAAATACTTGTATTGCATATTCTGAAGTGATATAATAAAGATATAGAGAGCCGTTGCAAACGGTTTATCTCCAATATACTTTTAAGCAATATTATTTATTCCGTCGTCTATTGCGAGTAGTCGACGGTTTTTTATTATGTATTTTGCTGCGGTCCAGCTCTATTTTCCAGAGCGTTCTGACGCATTGAAGTAAAAAAGCCAAATAACTTAATTGCACAGCCAAACTATACATAATATCACCTCCCTATACAAAAATCTGGGAAGCGACCTCCCCAGTAAACTACGTTAACAGCTACGAGGAGATAAACCGTCTACCGTTTTTTTGCGGCTCTCTATGAGATTCAGTATAACAAAAGAAGAAAATAAATGCAAGAAAACATCAAAAAACAATGTGTTTTTAGATGTTTTTAATATATTTCACCAGTCCGCTCTACAAGCTCAAATCAATCCATTAATACTTCCTCAAAAATCCAAAACCTTATCAATATTTCAGCATATTGTATCCGAAAAAATAACTAAAAAAAATACTCAAGAAAGGATAGACAATATGCGGAACAATCTAAACGCGCAGACAAGGTCTGTGTCTGCAAATCCACAAAAGAAAAAGAAAAAAATACTTAAAACAAGCATCGGGATAGCAGCAGCGGCTGTGGTGACATTCCTGCTGCTAGGAAGGACTGATGCAGTTATATTCCTGCAGTGGGAATTTAATATGTTGCTGATGATGCTGGCCTCTATGCCGTTGGCGGTGGCGGTGTTTGGAGAGAATAAATGCCTGCTGCCGTTTGGCAAGACTTTCGGGGTTCTGATTCCCGGATTTATGATGTGGGCTGCAGGGGTCTGTTTACGCATACCGTTCACCAGAGCAACTGGAATCATTGCAATCTGCCTGTATTTCATGCTATGTATGGCTGTCGGGAAGAAACAGAAGAGATGCCTGGAAGATTGGAAGCAGTGCTTTTCCGGATGCTTAAGATATGAAATGATTTTCTTTGTCGTATTTCTGTTCTGGGCTTATCTTATCGGGTTCAACCCTTCCGGATACGGCACTGAAAAGTTTATGGACTATGGATTCCTGCAAAAGATGCTGACGACATCAAAACTTCCACCGGACGACATCTGGTATGCCGGGAAGAGTATCAATTATTACTACGGCGGGCAGTATTACGCAGCGTTTATCGCAAAAACGATGCTATGGAAAACAACGAAGGCAGAATATGCTTATAATATGATGCGGGCTTTGATTCCGGCACTGATGTTCACGGGTATTTTCGGAATCGCAGAACAAATGCTGAAAGACAGGTTTGAAAAAATAAGCAGAAAAGAGAGTGTTATTTTTTCTGCGCTGTCAGCGGCAGCGGTAGTGTTTGGAGGAAACGGGCATTATATCGTGTATGGACTGCTGAAGCCTTTTATCTCTATTGGCCTAACGAATACAACTTCTTATACGTGGCATAAAGATATTGATGTGGACAGCACGTCTTATTGGTTCCCGGATGCAACACGCTATATCGGTTATAACCCGGATGTTGACGATAAGACCATTCATGAGTTTCCGTGCTATTCATTCGTGCTCGGTGACCTGCATGCGCATATGGTAAATATCATGATTGTCATACTGATTGCGGCTTTACTGTATGCTTTTTTGAAGGAAAACAGTAACGGAAAAAAGAAGTTCTGCCTGCCGCAGTTGTGTATGCTCGGCTTAGCCTGGGGCTTATGTAATTTTACGAATTATTGGGACTACATCATTTATGCAGTTGTGATTATAATTACAATCATCTTTGGAAATCTGCATTCAGGAAAATCTAAAATGCTGAAGCGTATGGTTTCACAATTTGGAATCGTTCTGATTACAGGATATCTGACAGCACTGCCATTTACAATGAATTTTAAAAGTATCTTTAAGGGCGTTGGCGTTGCAGAACATCACTCGGCAGTCCATCAGTTGATAATACTCTGGGGTATCCCGGTTGCGATGGCAGTTCTGTTTATTGCCCTGACAATGTACCGCTGGCTGAAAGCAAAAGGCGGGCTGATAAAACGCCTGCAAGCACTCCGGACTCCAGATGTGTTTGCGTTTATCATGTGCTGCTGCGCAATCGGACTTATCGCCATTCCGGAACTGGTATATGTCCGGGATATCTATGAGGGGTCTTATTCGCGGGCAAATACGATGTTCAAACTGACTTATCAGGCGTTTATTTTGCTGAATATGTGTAGTGGATATGTTCTGTATTCACTGTTGCAAACCCGAAAAAAGCCTTTACATATTGCCGCATTCATCCTGCTCGCTTTGCAGATTTTACTGTTCGGGTACTTTTTCAATGCTGCCGGTTCATGGTTTGGGGCGTGGATGAATCCGATGGAAAGGAACGGGCTGAATGCCCTAAATTATCTGGATAACGAAGAATTTGCGGACGAAAAAGATGCCCTGCTGTGGTTAAAAGATAAGGCAGAAAAAAAAGAAATAAAAGAAGCAATAGCAGAGGCTCCAGGGGACAGCTATACTGCATATGAAAGGACTTCTGTTGTCACTGGAATCTCAACACCTGCCGGTTGGAAAGTTCATGAATGGCTGTGGAGAGACAGCCTGAATGGGATTGAGAAGAGGACAAAAGATATAAATGGATTTTTTGATGGAACAAAAGATGCGGAAAAGATAATAAAAAAATATAACATCAAATACGTGTTCTGCGGATTGCGTGAAGTTGAGAAATACGGAAAGGATGTAAAAGACAGAGTAAGAAAAATGGGAAAAGTGGTTTATGAAAAAAGCGGGGCGATGGTGGTAGAAGTTAACTGACATGCCGCAAGAACTTGGAGCCGGGAGTCAACCTGGCTCCTTTTTGTTGCTTTTTCCTGGAATCTTGTGTAAGATATACAAAAACGGAAGAAGGAAAAGAAAATGAAAAAAGACACATTTGCAATGGTTGCCGGTGGCGTTGTTGCCTTAATGGCTATACTTACTTTTGCGATGGTGGCAGCCATTCGGTAATGCGAAAAAAGGAGCCAAAAGATGGCTCTTTTTTTTGTTGTATAAAAAATCCCGCATATTTTCTATAACTAATTTTTACAAAGAAAGGAAAAAAGAGTATCATGAAAAAAGCAATGATTATCGCAGTTACTATTTGTATAGTTCTACTTGGAGGTGTATTCGTATTTAATACATCCTCTACCCAGAGACAGATGAAATCTTTGCGCAGCGACATCGGTGGCGGGCTGGAAAGGACCGTGACGGTTTATGACTATAACGGTAAAGAAATCCGCCATTGGACAGGAAAGTTTGATGTTTCCGAATCCGAGAGTGAAACATATTTCGATGATGAAGATGGAAAACGTGTTGTCATTCATGGTGGTATCGTAATCAACGAAGAACAGTAACGCAGTCACAAAGAAAGAGCCTCTTTGAGGCTCTTTTTTTTTGTTGCAAAAATCGGCATGCTGAAGAAAATACAAAAAGAGAGGAGACATAATCTTATGACAAATTCTATCAAATTAGGCAGAGTACCACGTCCATAGGATATGATATTACTTAGATTTATCATACCGAATGGGTGTGGGTGAATGCCTTTTCTTTAATTCGTGTGTTATAAAAAAATCCGCAGAAAATTTTGCTTTTTCATAAAAATTCGGCATATTAATAATAGAAGATTTGAAAGGAGGACGTCCATTATGTTAAATGCAATTCCGATGGTGATATCAAAAGAATCATTTGGACAGATTTTTACATTTGGTGAAGATAATTCTGCTCTTGCTAAAAATCTGTATAATGCTGCCCTCTTTCGAATCCGCCAGGTCTTTACAGGATGGAATAAAACGAAACGGACAGATTTGGAACAGCTTGTGTTTGATGAATTCAAACAGACAGAAACCGTATATAAAAGCTTTAAGCCACGCCATGTCCTCTCATATGCTGCACTTGATAAAATCATGAGGGCAACAGGCAATCCTGACTTCTTTGCCGGGCTTCCGATGCAGACCGCGCAGCAGGTTTTAAAAGATGCGGTACATGATTTTAAGACATGGCTTGACAGTTTAAAGAAGTATAAGAAAGACCCATCCAATTACACCGGAAAACCTAAAATGCCGGGATACTGCAAATCAAACCGTAAGACCTTTACAGTAACAAATCAGGATGCCGTGATTTATCCGGTTATTGATAAAAACGGATGCATTACAGGCAATGAGTTAAAGCTTCCAGGTTTTAAGAAAAAAGAACGCATCCCGATTAATTATGTTGACCATAAGTCAGATTTACGTATGCTGACATTTAAGCCTTATTATGATAAATACATTATGACTTTTGTGGTTGAGGATATGGCTCCGCCATTTTATCCTGATATGCCTTATATGGCAGGGCTTGATTTTGGAACAGACAATATCGCAGCTATAGCATGTACAGATAATTCATCTGTAATATACAAGGGCGGTGCAGTACTGTCATCAAATCAGCTTTTTGCCA
>OLNZ01001082.1_pt1 | contig 21678 bp, 28 predicted proteins | sample 1672981 | NCBI WGS metagenome assembly OLNZ01 (sample SAMEA3136743, study PRJEB25190) | human gut metagenome | biome: human gut; feature: human-associated habitat; material: faeces | place: Austria | collected 2013 | reverse complement strand
TGCATTTTTCACTTAAGTAAACTGGTTTTGTACTTCTCCAATCTCCTGTTTTAAATTCTCTTGCATTTCCTGCTGTATAAATTGTTCCACCCTCTGTTAATTTTTCCATTGGTGTTTTTGAATTTATTTCTGTCATACTTCTTCTACCTCCTTTAATGCCATTTCTAGTGCCTTCATGTTTCCATCTATAACTTCTGGTTTTTTAGCAAATTTATGCTTAAATGAACCTTGCATGTCATTTAAAAATTCTTCATCTGTCATAACTTCGCTTACTTTTACAATCGCTGCAAGCATTGGCGTATTAGGAAAATATTTTCCCAATGTCTCCATTGATATTTTCCTTGCATCTATTTTATATATTTTTCCTTCATATCCCTTTAGCTGTTTTTTCAAATATTCACTATCCTTTGTAGTATTAATTACAATTGCTCCTGTTTTTTTCAAACCTGCTGTTACATCTACGCTTTCTAATAAAGTGTCATCAACAACTACAACATAATCTGGTTCGTATATATTACTATGAATTGTTATTGGCTTTGTACTAATTCTGTTATATGCAGTTATTGGAGCACCCATTCTTTCTGGTCCATATTCGGGAAAACCTTGAATATATTTGCCTGTATTAAAAGCTGCATCTGCAAGTAGTAATGATGCTGTTTTTGCTCCTTGTCCGCCACGTCCATGCCATCTAATTTCGATTAAATCATTCATTAAAATAACCCTCCTCTAAGTTTTTTACGTTCACAGTATATATCTAAAAGGGAAAAAAGTCAATGGGTCCAGAAGTTTTTGAGCAAAAAAAGATGGGCAAAGCCTGTCCATCAAAGAATGCCAATGGAAACTTGCCGTCTCCATTGGCATATTAGTAATGAAATCATTCTAAACTTCCATTATTATTGGAATTAACATTGGTTGACGTTTTGTTTTTTTGTATATATAGTCTCCTAATTCTTCTCTTACAACTAATTTTAATGTGGCCCAATCTGTTATGTGTTTTTCTTCACATTTTCCTAATTCTTCTCTTAATAATCGTTTGATTTCTTCCATTAAATTTTCTGATTCTCTTACATATACAAATCCACGGCTTATTACGTCCGGTCCTGCAACAATTTTTCCATTTCTTGAATCCATTGTTATTACTACAATTATTAGTCCATCTTGAGATAGTTTCTGTCTATCTTTTAATACTATGTTTCCAACATCTCCTACACCTAAACCATCTACTAATACATTTCCTGATTGTACATGTCCTGTAAATTTAGCTTCTTCCTCGTTTAATTCTAGCACTTTTCCATTTTCTGTTATGAATATATTTTCGTGAGATATTCCTAATGTTTTTGCAGTTTCTGCATGTGCTATTAATTGTCTAAATTCTCCATGCACTGGTATAAAGTATTTTGGTTTTATAAGTGTTAACATTAATTTTTGTTCTTCCTGACATGCATGTCCTGAAACATGTATGTCTTGAAGTGCATTGTATATAACTTCTGCACCTATTGTCATTAAATCGTCTATTACTTTTGAAATGTATTTTTCGTTTCCTGGTATTGGGTTTGCTGATATTATTATTAAGTCATTTGGTGTTATTTGAACTTTTTTATGTTCTCCTGCAGCCATTCTTGTTAAGGCTGACATTGGTTCTCCTTGGCTTCCTGTTGTTATTATTACTAAACTGTCATCTGGATATGATTTTATCATATCAATATCAATAAATACATTGTCTGGTACTTTTATATATCCTAATTTTCTTGCAGTTTCTATCATGTTGCACATACTTCTTCCACATACTGCAATTTTTCTTTTGTATTTTACTGCTGAATTTACTATTTGTTGAACTCTGTGTACATTTGATGAGAAGGTTGCTACTACTATCCTTTTTGTACAGTTTACAAATAACTTATCTAATATATCTCCAACTGTACTTTCAGACATTGTGTATCCTTTTCTTTCTGAGTTTGTACTATCAGACATTAAGGCTAAAACACCTTTATTTCCTATTGCTGCTAGTCTTCCTAAATCTATTATTTCTCCATCTATTGGGGTATAATCTATCTTAAAGTCTCCCGTATGCACTATAGTTCCAACTGGTGTGGTAATTGCTAGTGCACATGCATCTGGTATACTATGTGTTATTCTTATAAATTCTACCTTCATACATCCCAGTGTAATAGTTTGTCCTTGTTTTACTTCTTTTAATCGTGTACTTCTCAACAGATTGTGTTCTTCTAATTTGTTCGATATTAGTCCTGCTGTTAATCTTGTTGCATATATTGGCACATTTATCTGTTTTAATAAATATGGTATGCCTCCTATGTGATCCTCATGTCCATGTGTTATAACTAGCCCTCTTATTTTATCTTTGTTTTTTTCTAAGTATGTTATGTCCGGTATAACTAAGTCTACTCCCAACATATCATCTTCTGGAAATCCTAATCCACAATCTACTAGAATTATATCATCTTCATATTCTATAACTGTGATGTTTTTTCCTATTTCCAATAATCCTCCAAGTGGTATTATTTTCAAATTTGATTTTTTAAAAATGCTTTTCTCCTCTCTTTTGTTTTGTCGTGTTTTTCTTTTTGTTTTCGTTTGTTTTTTATTGTCTTCCATTTTAAAATTTTCTCCTCCTAGTTTTATCTTTGATTTATTCTTATGCTTTTAAAAGCTCCTTTCTTTTATTTTTTTCGTTTTCATTATAATTAGAACAAAAAGGGGTTCTTTTCGTTTTATTTTTTTATATTTTAAATTTCTCCGAATACTACTTTTATTAAACATATATAAATCTCATTTTTGCCAATACTTGGCACTACATTTTTATTATACTACTTTTTTTGGAATAAGTCAAATTATTTGTCCTTTTTGGGGACAGTCCCAAAAAAAGACATTTTGGGGGACTGTCCCAAAAAAGGACATAATAAAAGACCCACTTTTAAGTAAGTGAGTCTTTTGGTTTATTTTGCATAATCAATTGCTCTTGTTTCTCTTATTACATTTACTTTTATTTGTCCTGGATATTCCATTTCACTTTCTACTTTTTGTGCAACTTCTCTTGCCATTGTAACCATTTCACTATCTGTTACTTTTTCTGGTTTTACAATCAAGCGCACTTCACGTCCTGCTTGTATTGCATAAGATTTTTCCACACCTTCAAATGAGTCTGCAATTGATTCAAGTTTTTCCAATCTTTTAATATATGTTTCTAATGTTTCCCTTCTTGCTCCTGGTCTTGATGCTGATATTGCGTCTGCTGCCTGTACTAGAACTGCTTCTAGTGATTTTGGTTCAACATCTCCATGATGTGCTTCTACTGCATTTAAAATCATATCATTTTCTTTGTATTTTTTTAATACGTCTACACCTATTTGTACATGAGTTCCTTCCATGTCATGGTCTAAAGCTTTTCCTATATCATGCAATAATCCTGCTCTTCTTGCAATTTTAGGATCCAAGCCTAATTCTTCTGCCATTATTCTTGCAAGGTTTGACACCTCAATTGAGTGATTTAGTACATTTTGTCCATAACTTGTTCTGTATTTTAATTTTCCTAGTAATCTTACTAAGTCTGGTGAAACCCCATGTACTCCTGTTTCTAATACAGCTCTTTCTCCCTCTTCTTTTATGGTTTCTTCCACTTCTTCTTTTGCTTTTTCTACCATTTCTTCTATTTTTGCTGGATGTATTCTTCCGTCTTCTATCAATTTTTCTAAGGCAATTCTTGCTACTTCTCTTCTTAGTGGGTCAAATCCTGAAATAATTACTGCTTCAGGTGTGTCATCAATTATTAAGTCTATACCTGTTAGAGTTTCTAACATTTTTATGTTACGACCTTCTCTTCCTATTATTCTTCCTTTCATATCGTCATTTGGAAGTGCCACTACTGACACTGTAGTTTCTGATGTATGGTCTGCTGCACATTTTTGTATTGCATATCCTATGATTTCTTTTGCCTTTTTGTTAGCAGTTTCTTTGGCTGATTGTTCTACTGATTTTATTAAGGCTGCTTTTTCATCATTTAAAGTTCTATCTAATTGCTGTAATAATATTTTTTTTGCTTCTTCTTTTGTCAATCCTGAAATTCTTTGTAATTCTGCTATTTGTTTGCTGTACATTTCATCTAATGTTTTTTTTCTTCTGTCTGCTTCTTGAAGATTTTTTTCCAATTCTTTTTCTTTTCTTTCAAAGTTATCTGAGCGTCTCTCTAACGCTTCCTCTCTTTGAAATAATCTCTTTTCTTGTTGTTGTACTTCGCCTCTTCTCTCTTTAATCTCCTTATCTAATTCATTTCTTGTTTGTAAAATTTCTTCTTTAGCCTTTAGAATTTCTTCTTTTTTTGCATTTTCCGCTTCTTTTTTTGCATTTGATAAAATTCTATTTGCTTCACTTTCTGCACTTTTAATTTTAGATTCAGCTGATTTTTTTCTAATATATATTCCTATTGGGATAAAAATCGCTGCTGAGATAAAAAGGGTGATTATGGCTATTGTTGTTTCGTTCATAAAAACACCTCTTTACTAATTAAATTTTCAATGTTCAGATTTATTATATATTTTTATAATTTCTATATATTAATTTCTGTACTATTATATTTTACATTTAATATTGGTTTCTGTCAATAGTAATATACAAATTTTATGTAAAAAAATGGTTGCAATATATTCCTTTTTTCGTGTTTTTATGATAGAATATTATAAATAGTTTATTATAAGGAGCTGATATAAATGGAATTTAAAAGGTGTGCTAGATGTGGATGTTTTTTTGAATCATCTAATAGTGTTTGTTGTAATTGCGAAGCTAAAGATAAACAAGATATTTATACTTTAAATAATTATTTGTTGGATTTTCCTTCAGTTTCTTCTATTGATAATTTGTCTTATAATACAGGAGTATCTACTAAAAATATATCTCGTTTTATTGAAAATAATATTATATCTAATCTTTAAAATTGTAAAGTCCAAAGTGTGTTTTTTGGGCTTTTCAATTTTTTTGTATCATATCTTTTAGATTTGCTCTCCTAATTCTTCGCCTAGTTTCTTAATTGCTTTTGTTTCTATTCTAGATACATATGAACGTGATATTCCTAATATTTGTGCTACCTCATTTTGTGTTTTTGGTTTTTTTCCTCCGTAGTCCAAATCTTAATTCAATTATTATTTGTTCTCGTGTTTTGAGTACAGATTTTATTTTTTGATATATTTGTTTCATTTTCATTTTAAAGTCTATCTCTTCTTCTATGTTTTTTTCATCTTTTTCTAATATATCTATAAGAGTTATTTCATTGTCGTCTTTATCCTTTCCTATTGGTTCATTTAAATATACTTCTGCTCCTAATTTTTTTGTGCTTCGAAGGTACATTAAAATTTCATTTTCTATACATCTTGAAGCATATGTAGCGAGTTTTACATTTTTTTCTATATCAAATGTATTAATTCCCTTTATTAGTCCTATTGTCCCTATTGAAATTAAATCATCCATTTCTAGATTTGGTATACTATATTTTTTACATATGTGTGCTACTAATCGCAAGTTTCTTTCTATCAATACATTTCTTGCCTCTTGGTCGCCATGGATGTATTTTTCCAAATATTCTTTTTCCTCATCTTGTGATAGTGGTTCTGGAAATAAACTATTATTAGATATGTATCCTAATATAAAAACTGCTGTTTTGCAAAATTCTATAAAGCCAGCTAAAAAAGTTAACAAAAAAAAGCACCTCCATTTATCTATAACAAATTATATGTTATAAATAAATAAATGTGCATGGACTATGTAAAGTTTGGCTTTTCCCAATTTTAACTGTTATTTATTAAATTTTTTATTTCTTTATATATCCTATTTTCAACATTTTTTATTGCTATTTTTTTTGCATTTTCTCCCATTTGTGTCAATTTTTCTTTGTTTTGCAAGATTCCATTAATTGTATCATTTAGTTTATTGCTATTTAATTCTTTATCTAATATGATTTTTGCGGCATCTACATCTGCTAAAACTTTAGCATTATATTCCTGATGATTTTCTGTTGCATATGGATATGGTATGAATATTGCAGGTTTGCCGCATTTTGCAACTTCTGTTATTGTCATTGCTCCGCTTCTGCTAACTACTAAGTCTGCTAAGTTTAGTACCTCCTCCATATTGTATATATATGGCACTATGCAGGCATTATATTGTATCTTGATATTGTTTCTTACTTCTTCATAGTTTTTTTGTCCTACTGCCCAAATTATTTGATATTTTTTATTTATTTTTTTGTTTATAAGTTCTATTAAGCATTTGTTAATTGACTCTGCTCCTTGGCTACCACCAAATACTGCCACAATTGGTAGATTGTTTTTTATATTGAACTGCTTTTTAATTGTCAATTTTTGTTCTTCTGTTAAATATAGTTTGCTAACTTTAGTTGGTGTTCCTGTAACAACAACTTTTTTTGCTTTTGGAAGTCTTTTTTCTGCATCTTCAAAGCCTACTAAAATTACATCCGCTTTTTTTGATAACATTTTTACTGCCATGCCAGGGAATGCATTGCTTTCATGTAAAATTGTTGGAATTTTATATTTAAATCCTGCTGAAAATACTGGCCCACATATGTATCCTCCTGTACCTATTATTATATTTGGTTTTATTTCCTGAATAATTTGTTTTGCCACTTTATAGCTTTTTAGTGTTTTATATGCATTTATGAAATTTTGCATTGTTATTTGTCTTTTTATTCCATAAGCTTCAATTACTTTTAGTTTATACCCTGCTCTTGATACTAAATCATTTTCTAATCCTCTTGGTGTTCCGATAAAAGTAATCTCAGCATGTGAATTATGTTTTTTTATTTCGTTAGCTATTGCTATTCCTGGATTAATATGTCCTCCAGTTCCGGCTGCTGCAATAATTACATTCATAAATTGCTTCCTCCTATATTTTAATAATGGATGAGCAATGCTCTCCTCATACATATATTATATTTTGCTACTTTGCCTTGATATGTTGAGTAGTACTCCGAACCGATGCAAGTAGAATTATGAGTGATGTTCCTCCATAGCTAAAAAACGGTAAAGCTATTCCTGTTACTGGTATTGATGATGTTACAACTGCAATATTCATAATAGCTTGAAAACCTATAAGTGCTGTAATGCCACATGCTAGTAAACTTCCAAACATATCTGGAGCTCTCATGGCTGTTATTATTCCTCTCCAAATAAATATTGCAAATAGTAATATAACAATCACACATCCTACAAATCCTAATTCTTCTGCTAATACAGCAAATATGTAATCATTGTGTGGTTCAGATATATATAGATATTTTTGTCTACTATTACCAAGTCCTACGCCAAACAATCCTCCTGTTCCTATGGCATATAGTCCTTGTATAATTTGCCAGCCTGAGTCCAATGGGTCTTTCCATGGATCTATAAATGCTCCTAATCTTTGTAATCTATCTGCTCTTATTTGGAAGTATTTTGCAAGTACATATAGAAGTCCTCCACCTGCTACTGCTCCTGCCCCTCCAAATATTATGAAATGTGAGAATTTACAACCTGCCATAATCATCATAACAGATATTGTTAATATTATTACTACTGATGCACTTAAATGTGACTGTACTCCTAAAAGTATTGCTATTATAGGTAGTACAAAAAATACTAATGGTTTAAAGAAGCCTTTCCATAATTCTTTGAGCTCACTCCTATGTATTGTTAAATATGCTGCAAAAAATATTATTAGTCCTAATTTTGTTATTTCTGAGGGTTGTATCCTACCAAAAACTGGGAAGATTATCCATCTTTTTGCTCCATTTACTGATACCCCTATCCCTGGAATTAATACTGCTGCTACTCCTAACACTGAGATTATCCAAATTGGTTTATAAAATTTTGATAATATTTTGTAATCTATTTTTGATATGATTAGCATAACGATTATTCCTAATACTGCAGCAATGGCTTGTTTATATACATATGTATAGCTACTAGATGTAGTGGATAAAGCTAGTGGTGAACTCGCAGAAAGCACCATTGTTATTCCCATTCCTAAAAGTATTAATACATCTATAAATAAAATAAAATCAAATGGTTTGTTTTTACCTTTTTGTAGGCGAGTACTACTCGCACCTACATTTGTTTTGTTTTTCATAAATACCTCTCTTATCTATACTATGTTTCTTTTGTTTAGATAGAACAAAGTCCAATAATACATAACATTAATGTAAATATGCAAAATATTGATACCACCTTATTTTCCTTCCATCCTGATAATTCAAAATGATGGTGTAAAGGTGCCATCTTGAATAGTCTTTTTCCTCCTGTTTTCTTGAAATATATTACTTGAAGTACAACCGATATTGTTTCTACAACAGGGATAGCTGCAATTATTAGAAGTATCAATGGCATCTGTAAGTATAGTGCCATTGCTGATATTACACCTCCTAATAATAGTGAGCCTGTATCTCCCATGAATACTTGTGCAGTATTTAAGTTGAATATTAAAAATCCTAAGCATGCACCTACTATAATACTGCCAAATACTACTATTTCTTTTACGTCTAGAATTATTGCGATTACAGTTAAGCAAGTTGTAATAATTGCAGATATGCTAGTACTTAGTCCATCTATTCCATCTGTCAAGTTTACTGCATTTGTAGTACCTAGCATAACAAAGATTGCAAATGGTATATATATAAGAACAGGTAATACTAGTACTTGCTTTGTAAAAGGTATTATTGTAGCAGTTCCTAAGTTTGCTCCTTTTAATAAATACAATGTGAATAGTACTGATATTACAAGCAATCCTAACATCTTGCTTGATGGTTTTAATCCCTTTGTATTTTTTAGAACTAATTTTTTATAGTCATCTATAAATCCAATAGCACCAAAGCCTATGGAGATAAGTAATAGTGGAAATAGTTTCTTTCCTATTATTGGATCTGTTGTGGAATAGTATATATATCCTCCTATTGTACCTACTATTATACCAGCTGCAATAATTATTCCTCCCATAGTTGGTGTTCCTTTTTTGCCTAAATGACTTTCTGGTCCCTCTTTACGTTCTATTTGGCCAATTTTAAGCTTTTTTAATATTGGTATTATAAATATTGCTAGAATTACTGTTGCTATAAATGAAACAAACAGTATTCTTGTTTGAAAGTACAATTTAGGTTACCTCCTTTATAATTTCTCTTTCATCATAATGTTTTTTTACGCCATTTATTTCTTGATATGTTTCATGACCTTTTCCTGCTAAAACTATTATATCATTTTTTGTAGCCATATTCATAGCATATTTTATAGCTTCAGTTCTATCTACTATAGTAGTATATTTGCCATTTTCTTTTTTTGCACCAGCTTCTATTTCTTTAACTATCTTTTCTGGTTCTTCTGTTCTTGGGTTATCTGATGTTATTATTGTAAAGTCTGCAATGCTTGTCGAGATTTGTCCCATTATTGGTCTTTTTGTTCTGTCCCTATCTCCTCCGCATCCAAATACTGAAATTACTTTTCCTCTAGTATAACTTTTTACTGCACGTAATATGCTTTGTAAACTCTCTGGAGAATGTGCAAAATCTATCATTATTGTTAATCCTTTTTTATTATCTACTAGTTCACTTCTTCCTGGAACTCTAACTGTTAATAGTGCTTCTTTAATGTTTTCAGCACTTGCTCCAAGTTTAGTTGTAACACTTATTGCTGCTAATGAATTATATACACTAAATCTTCCTGGTATTCCTGTTTTTACTCTTTCATTTTTGCCATTTATTTTAACTTTAAAGTCTACGCTTGAATTTGTTATTGTAATATCTTTTGCTATCAAATTTGCTTCGTTATCTATTCCATATGTTTTTATTTCTTTATCTGGTAGCATTTTTTTTATTCTTGATAATTTAAAATCATCTACATTTATATAGCTTATTTTACTTGCCTTTATAAGTTTTAATTTTGAATTAAAATAGTCCTCCATATCTGGATGTTCATTTGGACTTATATGGTCTTCTGAAAAGTTTGTAAACACTCCTATGTCAAAATCGCATCCATCCACTCTATGTAGTTTTAAGGCCTGAGATGAAACCTCCATAACTACACAATCTACTTTTTCTTCTACCATAGTATTAAATAATTTTTGAAGCTCTAAGCTATCTGGTGTAGTTCGTGAGCTTTCTCCTAAATTTTTGTTTCCTATATAATTTGCAATTGTTCCTACTAGTCCTACCTTTTTCCCCTGTTTCTCAAGTATAGATTTTATCATAAATGTTGTTGTTGTTTTACCTTTAGTTCCTGTTACTCCTATTAGTTTAAATTTTGTTGATGGGTTTTTATAAAAATTGCATGCCATTTTAGCAACAGCAATTCTTGTATCTGGTGCCATAATAATTGTTAAATCATCTACAAAGTCTTTTTTGTTTATTTTAGCTCCCTCCTGAAACATAATTGCAATTGCTCCATTTTCTATTGCTTGTTTAATAAATTGATGACCATCTGTTTTAAATCCTTCTATTGCTACAAATATACTGTTTTGAGTAACTTTTCTTGAATCAGTTTCTATTGATTTTATATCTATATCAAGATTTCCCTTTGCTTTTAATCCATCTATTCCCGAAATGAGAGTTTTTAATTCCATGCTCTTTTCCTCCATAACTTCTTTTTTATCATTATCTATTATAATATTTTTTTTTTGTTTTGTATAGGTTTTTTGAAAAAATTAGTTTTTTTGTTGTTACCATTCAGACTTACTACTAAAAATTTTGCCCAATTTTGTCGGGGCTTTTATTAATTCTTTTTAAAAAAATAGAACCTAAATTTAGGTTCTACTTACTTGTTTCCTTTTTGTAATACTCCGCTATTAGTTCATCTAATTCGACGCTTATTTTGTATATTGTTTCGTAATCTTCTCCGTTTATAATGCTATTATTTAGTTCTTCTCTTAATTTTAGGATTTGTTTATCTATCATATTATGCACTCTCCTTTTTTCTTTTTTTCATCTTATGTTAATTATTTATATATAGAATCATTAGATTTTCTATACAATAAAATACCATATTTTTACAGAAACGTCAATATAAAAACAGCAAAAAATCCTTTTTTTGTATAACTTTCGTACGCGTTTATTCTCGTTTTTTCAATGTTTCCTTCCATTTTTTGTTTTTTTATTTTGCATTATGTCAATTTATTTTAATTTACGACATTATTTTAACATTTTTAATACTATCCCAAATAGTTGTTGTTTTGACTAAATATATATTTATGTGTATCTTAGTATAAATAAAAACTTCACTGCATGTGAAGTTTTTATTTTATTCAATTCCGTATTTCTTTTTAAATCTATCTGCTCTTCCTCCTGTTGTATCTCTTTTTAAGTTACCTGTCCAGAAAGCATGACAGTTAGAGCATATATCTACTTTTAAGTCTTTTTTTGTTGAACCAACTTTATATACTTTTCCGCAAGCACATGTTATTGTTGTTTCTTCATATTGTGGTTGTATGTTCTTTTTCATTTTAGATTTCACTCCTTTTTATCAATCTTAGCTACTAGCACAATTTTTAGCTATACTTTATTAGTGTTTTGTTGTTCTTGTTTATATTTTTCTTTCAAAGTTTCTGTTACTTCATAGAAAGATACTTTATATACAATTTTTGAAATTATGTTCCACAAGCATGAGATAATTAAAATAATTAAACATATTTTTTTCCATGATTTTGCAAGCATAATTTTCATCCCCTTTATACTAATTCAATTATAACTACTTCTGCTGAGTCTCCTCTTCTTGGACCCATTTTATATATTCTTGTATATCCGCCTTGTCTTCCTGCATATTTTTCAGCGATTTCTCCAAAAAGCTTTGCTGGTAGGTCTATTTTGTTTCCTTCTTTATCTTTTACTTTATTTGTTTTTGCCATTATTTTTCTTCTTGCATTTAATCTTGATGGCATATCTTTTTGTCTTTTTTCCATTTTTTCTTCTTTTACAACTCTTAAATATTCCTTACCATTCTTGCTTGTAACTTTTTCCAATTCTTTGTTACCTTTACTATCTAATTTTGCTTTAACAACTTTTTGTTCGACCATTTCAAAATTGTCTTTTTCTTTTATTGCAAGAGCTATTAGATTTTCTACTAAGCTTCTTACTTCTTTTGCTCTAGCTTCAGTTGTTTCTATTCTTCCATATACTAATAAATCAGTTGTTAAATTTTTTAACATTGCCATTCTTTGGTCTGTTGTTTTACCTAATTTTCTAGCCAATTTTTTCAGCCTCCCCTTTTCTTATTCTTCTTCAGAAGCAAAATCTAAGTCTAATGAATGTAATTTATTTGTTACTTCGTCTAGTGATTTTTTACCTAAATTTCTTACCTTCATCATATCTGCTTCTGTTTTATTTGCTAAATCTTGTACTGTTGATATATTCGCTCTCTTCAAGCAATTGTATGATCTTACAGATAATTCTAAGTCTTCTATTGGCATTTCCAATATTTTTTCTCTCTTTGATTCAGCTTTTTCTACCATTACTTTAGTGTTCTTTGCTGCTTCAGATAAATCTATAAATAGTTCTAAATGTCCTGTCATTACTTTTGCTGCTAAGCTTAATGCCTCATAAGCTTTTAAGCTTCCATCTGTCCAAACTTCTATTGTTAACTTATCATAATCTACAGTTTGACCAACTCTTGTGTTTTCTACTTGATAATTTACTTTTTTTACTGGTGTAAATATTGAATCTATAGGTAACACATCTATGGCTTGATTTGGAAGTTTGTTTTTTTCAGCAACATTATATCCTCTACCTTTATCAACAGTCATTTCTATGTGTAAAAATCCACCTTCTGCTACTGTTGCTATATGTAAATCTGGATTTAGTATTTCTATAGATGAATCTGTAATTATATCTCCTGCTTTAACTTCGCCTTCATTGTTAAAGTCTATTTTTATAGTTTTGGTTTCATTATCATGCATTTTTAGTCTTACACTCTTTAGGTTTACTATGATTTCTGGAACATCTTCTATTACATTTGGTATTGTAGAAAATTCATGTAATGCACCTTCTATTTTTACAGTTGTTATTGCTGCTCCTGGTAATGATGATAATAGTATTCTTCTTAGTGAATTTCCTATCGTCATTCCGTATCCTCTTTCTAATGGTTCACATACGAATTTTCCATAGCTTTCATCTTCACTTATTGCTAGACATTCAATATTTGGTTTTTCAAATTCAATCATTAATTTTAACCTCCTAATTTAGTTTTGTATTTAGAATTTTAAAGAAGTAAAATTCTAAATACAAAGCTCTAAATTCTAAATTCTATTTAGAATATAACTCTACAATTAAGTGCTCTTCTACTGTGATGTCTACGTCTTCTCTTGCTGCTAATCTAATTACTTTAACTTGTAGCTTATCATTATCTTTTTCTAACCATTCTGGAATTGGTCTTGTTTTATTAGCCTCAATATTTTCTTTAATTGTTTTATTGTCTTGTTTGATTTCTCTAACTGATATTACATCTCCTTCTTTAATTAAGTATGATGGTATATCTACTTTTTTACCATTTACATCAAAATGCCCATGGTTAACAAGTTGTCTTGCTTGTGCTCTAGATGTTCCAAAGCCTGCTCTATACACTACGTTGTCTAATCTGCTTTCTAATATTTGTAGTAAATTTTCACCTGTAATTCCTTTTTTGTTTTCAGCCATCTCGAAATATTTTCTGAATTGTTTTTCTCCTACTCCGTAAAAAGATTTTGTTTTTTGCTTTTCTCTTAATTGTGTTCCATATTCAGATAATTTTTTCTTTCCTTGTCCATGCTCTCCTGGTGCATAGTTTCTTCTTGTTATACTGCATTTATCTGTATAACATCTTGAACCTTTTAAGAACAATTTTTGCCCTTCTCTACGGCAAATACGACATTGTTCATCTTTATATCTTGACATTGTCTTTCCTCCATTTCTTTATTTTAATTAATGAATAATGAAGAGTTAATAATTTGGTTTTTGACGAAGGGTCAAAATTCCTTATTCATTATTAATTAGTAATAATTAAACTCTTCTTCTTTTTGGTGGTCTACAACCATTATGTGGTATTGGTGTTACATCCTTTATTGCTGTGATTTCTAATCCAGCTGTTTGTAATGATCTGATAGCAGCTTCTCTTCCAGAACCTGGACCTTTTACAAATACTGCTACACTTTTTAATCCATGTTCCATACCTGCTTTTGCAGCTGTAAGTGCAGCTTCTCCGGCAGCAAATGGTGTGCTTTTTCTAGAACCTTTAAATCCTAATTCTCCAGCACTTGCCCATGAAATTACATTTCCTTTTTCGTCTGTAATTGTAACTATTGTATTGTTAAAACTAGAATGAATATGTGCTTCTCCTTTTTCAATGTTTTTTCTATCTCTTCTTCTAGTTACTTTTTGTGTTGTTGGTTTTGCCATTTAGCTCTTCCTCCTTTTAATTTCTAAACTTTACACTTTCTATTTGCTACTTTTTTTGCTTACTACTTTTCTTGGTCCTTTTCTTGTTCTTGCATTAGTTTTTGTTCTTTGACCTCTTACTGGTAAGCTTCTTTTATGTCTCATTCCTCTAAAGCATCCTATTTCTGTAAGTCTTTTAATGTTTAAAGCTACTTCTCTTTTTAGGTCTCCTTCAACCTTGTATCCTTCCATAGCTTTTCTTATTGCTTGAACTTGATCATCTGATAAGTCTTTTACTCTAATATCTGGATTTACTTTAGCTTCTGCTAAAATCTTGTTAGAGCTTGCTCTACCAATTCCATAGATATATGTTAGTCCTATTTCTACCCTTTTTTCTTTAGGTAAATCAACTCCTGCTATACGTGCCATACTTTTTTTCACCTCTTTAATAAAATTACTTTTTTTTGGATTGTATATATTAATAAATAAAAATAGATATTCTTTAAAACAAGACAGCCGCACTATTTTTATATATTAGCTAATTTAAAATTACCCTTGTCTTTGTTTATGTTTAGGGTTTTCGCAAATTACTCTTGTTACACCTTTTCTTTTAATTATTTTGCATTTTTCACACATTTTTTTTACTGATGGTCTTACTTTCATTTTTTTCACCTCGTTTTAGAATTTAGAAGTTGTATCATTGATTTCTAAATTCAGATTTATTTATTTTTTATTTATCACGCCATGTAATACGACCTTTTGTTAAGTCATATGGTGATAATTCTAATCTTACTTTATCTCCTGGAAGTATTTTAATGTAATTCATTCTAAGCTTTCCTGAAATATGAGCTAATACTTGATGTCCATTTTCAAGTTCTACTTTAAATTCAGTATTAGGTAAACTTTCTATTACTTTTCCTTCTACTTCTATAACATCTTCTTTAGACAAAATAAATTCCTCCTATTTAAAATTTGCATTAAATAACTTGTTTATTATATACCATTTTCTTCAAATTGTCAATATCTCTGGCTCTTTTTCTGTAATTAAAATTGTGTTTTCATAATGTGCAGCTAAACTTCCATCTTCTGTTACTATTGTCCAGCCATCTTCAAGTTCGCATATTCTTGCATCTTTCATAATTACCATTGGCTCTACTGCAATAGTCATTCCTGGTGTAAGTCTTACTCCTTTTCCAGCTTTTCCATAATTGGGTACAGCTGGTTCTTCATGCATTTGCCTTCCTATTCCATGTCCTTCAAATTCTTTGACAACTGAATATCCATTTTTATTTACAAATTCGCCTATAGCATGTGAAACATCGCCTATTCTATTACCTGCTTTAGCATATTTTATGCCTTCAAAAAATGCTTGTTTTGTAATATCCACTAGTTTCTTTGCTTCAGGGCTTGCTTCTCCTACAATATATGTTCTTGCACAATCTCCATGAAATCCGTTTTTGAACACAACTAAGTCTACACTTACTATATCTCCATTTTTTAAAATGATTTTTTTTGATGGAATTCCATGAATTACAGTATCATTTATAGAAATACATAGTGTTGCTGGAAATGGTTTCACACCTTTTTCTGGATGTGGATAGTTTTTTTGTGCTGGAAGTGCCTTCTGAGCTTTTATAAAATTTTCTGCAATTCTATCTAATTCTATTGTTGATATTCCTGGTTTTATGTGTTTTTCCACTTCTTTTTGAGTTAGATTGGCAATTTTGCAAGCTTCTTTCATTATTTCCATTTCTCTTTTTGATTTTAGTTCAACCAATTCTATTACCTCATTTATTATTTTCTAATAATATTTTTACTTTTTCTGCTACATCATAAGATGTTCTACCTTCTTTGTGTCCAGCTTTTTCTGTTCTTAATACTTTTTTTTCTTCATAATATTTTATTAATTCTTCTGAAGTATGTTTATATATTTCCAATCTGTTTTGAACTATTTCTGGTTTCTGATCTTCTCTTTGATATAAATCTCCTCCACATTCATTGCATTTTCCTTCATGTTTTGGTGGATTGAATTCCATGTTATATATTGCAGAACATTTTGTGCAACTCTTCCTTTGTGAAATTCTTTGAACTATTTCATCAAATGGTACTTCTATATTTAATGCCATATCTACTTTGTTTCCTTTTTCCTCTAATAGTTTTTCTAATGTAATTGCTTGTTTTTTTGTTCTTGGAAAACCATCCAATATAGCTCCATTTTTTACATCTTTCTCTTCTATTCTTTCTGCAAGCATTTTTATTGTTATTTCATCAGGAACTAATTGACCTTTATCTATATATTCTTTCGCTTTTTTCCCTAGTTCTGTTTCATTTTTTATATTTTCTCTGAATAAATCTCCTGTTGAAATATGTGCTAACTTTAAATCTTCTGCTATTATTTTTCCTACAGTTCCTTTTCCACTTCCTGGTGCACCTAGTAATACTATGAACATAAATATTTCTCCTTTACTTGTTAAAAAGCAAATATTAGAGTTAGACCTAAAGCCAGTAAGCTTATTTTATTTTGATTTTAAAGCCATACCTTAGTTCTAACTTCTAATCTTTAAATTCTAACCTCTATTCTAAGAATCCTTTATAGTGTCTCATTACTAATCTTGATTCTAATTGTTGCACTGTTTCTAAGGCAACACCTACTACTATTAGTATTGAAGTTCCTCCAAAAGTTATATTTAATTTTGTAAAGCTTAATAACATTGGTAATATAGCAATTAAGCTCAAAAACATTCCTCCAAATAGTGTTAGTTTTTTCATGATTGATGATAGGTATTCTGCTGTTGGTTTTCCTGCTCTGATACCTGGTATAAATCCGCCATTTTTCTTTATATTGTTTGATACTTCGGCTGGATTAAATGTTGCATAAGTATAAAAATACGTAAATGCTATTATTAGTATTAAATATATTATAGCATTTGCTATTGTGTATCCCATTCCAAATTGTGCAGATGAAGTTGACATTGAAAATTTATAGACTCCTGCCCAAAAACCTGTTGATGTTGCAATGTCATTATTAAACATTGGTATAATCATTGCTGGAAATGTTAATAATGATGATGCAAATATAACTGGCATTACACCTGCCATTGCAAGTTTTAATGGTATATGTGTGTTTTGCCCACCATACATTTTTCTGCCAACTACTTTTTTAGCATATTGTACTGGTACTCTTCTTTCAGCTTCCTGTACGAATACAACTCCTGCAACTAGTATTAATGCTCCAATAATTATAGCAATTGCAGTTATTATTCCTGTTGTGCTGATTCCAACTTCAGTAGTATAGATTAATCTATAAATAGTTGTAACAGCTGTTGGTAGTGAAGATATAATACCTATAAAGATTATTAGAGATATTCCATTTCCAATACCTTTACTTGTTATTTGTTCTCCAAGCCACATTAAAAATGCTGTACCTGCTACTAGAGATAATACAAATAGGGCTCCTGTTCCAAATCCTGGATTTACAAAAACTCCATAGTTTTTGTATGTATTGCTGTATGTTAGATAAAGTCCTAATGCTTCTACTAGTGCTAATATTAATGTAAGCATTTTTGTATATTTGTTTATTTTTTCTTTTCCTTCTTCTCCGCCTTCTTTAATTAGTTTTTCTAAAGAAGGTATTACCATACCTAATAATTGGATAACTATTGATGCTGTAATGTATGGTGTAATTGTCATTGCAAATACTGATAATTTTGAAAAAGCTCCACCGGAAATTATATCAATCAAGCCAGAAATTGAATTTGTGGCACTTGATTTTATGTTTTCTAGTGCAACACTATCCACTCCTGGAACTGTAATATAACATCCAAATCTAAATATTACTATTAAAAGTAATGTATATAATATTCTTTTTCTGATTTCTGGAGTTTTTAAAGCGTTTTTAATTGTCTTAAACAAATTAAATCACCTCTACTTTTCCACCAGCTGCTTCTATAGCTTTTGCTGCTGAAGTAGTAAATCTAGTTGCTTTTACTGTTAGTTTCTTTTCTAATTTTCCTGTTCCTAACACAACTATTCCGTCATTTGCTTTGCTGATTATTCCATCTTTTATTAAACTTTCAGCTGTAACTTCTTCAGTTGTTGCTTTGTTTAGCATTGTCAAAGTTACTTCTGTATAATTTTTAGCAAAGATGTTTTTAAATCCTCTTTTAGGTAGTCTTCTATATAATGGTGTTTGACCACCTTCAAATCCACGTCTTACTCCTCCGCCTGTTCTTGCTTTTTGTCCTTTATGTCCTCTACCAGAAGTTTTGCCAAGACCTGAACCCATTCCACGTCCTACTCTTTTTTTTGTTTCTTTTTCAGTAGCTGACTTTATGTTTCCTAATTCCATGTGTGTTTTCCCTCCTTTAAAATTCGCAAAGAGCAAAATTAGTGATATTAGTTTTTCACTCTTCACTATATATTCACGCGAAGCGTGTGTCTATACTATTTCTTCTATTTTTTTACCTCTTTTTTTAGCTATGTTTTCAGCTGTTGACATATTTTCTAGAGCATTCATTGTAGCATATCCTACGTTTCTTGGATTATTTGTACCAATTACTTTAGTTTTGATATCTCTATATCCTGCAAGTTCAAGTATTGGTCTTACGCTACCTCCTGCAATAAGTCCTGTACCTTCTGCTCCTGGTTTTATAAGTACGCTTGCTGATCCAAATGTACCTAAATATTCATGTGGCACTGTTGTTCCAACGATTGGAACTTCTATTAAATTCTTTTTAGCGTCTTCAATAGCTTTTTTGATTGCATCTGGAACTTCAGTTGCTTTACCATTTCCAATGCCTACGTGTCCATTTTCGTCTCCAACAACTACTACAGCACTAAATCTAAAATTTCTTCCACCTTTAACAACTTTTGCAACTCTGTTGATAGCTACAACTTTCTCTTTGAATTCCATTGTTTTTTCTTCCATTTAAAACTAATACTCCTTTCTTTTTTTAGAGTTTGAAATTCTGTATTTTGATTTTCTAAATTCTAAACTCTAAATTCTAAATTCTATTTTAAAATTCTAGTCCTGCTTCTCTTGCAGCTTCTGCTAATTCCTTTACAACACCATGATATACATATCCGCCTCTATCATAAACTACTGTTTTAATATTTTTTTCTATTGCTCTTTTTGCAACTAGTGTTCCAACTTCTTTGGCTGCTTCTTTATTTGAATGTTTTGTTTTAACTTCTTTATCCAATGTTGATGCTTGAACTAATGTTACTCCTTTAGTGTCATCAATTATTTGTGCATATACATTTGTGTTACTTCTAAATACACATAATCTTGGGCATTCAGATGTTCCACTTATTTTTGTACGAACTCTTTTATGTCTTCTTTCTCTTTCTAATTTTCTATTAGTTTTAGAAACCATTACTTTTATCCTCCTTTTTTCAATTATTAAACATATGTTTTTTGGACCAAATTAGGAATTTGAAGCAAGTATAACAAGGCAACCGAACTTAAAAATCCGGAAGCGTATATAGATACGCTGAGGAATTTTTAATGTGAAGGTTAACGCAGTTAGACGATGCTTAAAATTTCTAATTTTATTTTTTACCAGTTTTACCTTCCTTACGTCTAATATGTTCTTCAGCATATTTAATACCTTTGCCTCTATAAACCTCTGGTGGTCTTTTTGTTCTTATAACTGCAGCCATTTGTCCTACAAGTTCTTTATCCATACCTCTTACAATTATTTGATTTGGTGATGGAACTTCATATTTAATTCCTGCTGGTTCTATCATTTCTACTGGATGTGAATATCCTAATGTAAGAACTAATTTATTTCCTTGCTTTGCTGCTCTATAACCTACACCATTTATTTCTAGCTCTCTAGTATATTCATTTACAACACCTTCTATCATATTGTTTATTAATGTTCTTGTTAGCCCATGTAGACTTCTATTTTGAGGTTCGTCATTTGGTCTTGTAACTGTTATAACATTATTTTCTATTGTTATTTTCATATTTGGGTGTAATTCTTTTTCTAGAGTTCCCTTAGGTCCTTTTGCAATCATTTTGTTTCCTTCTAGTTTTATTTCAACATTTTCTGGAATTGCAATTGGTTTATTTCCTATTCTTGACATAACTAAATATCTCCTTCCTTTTAATTAGGGTCTTTAAATTCTCTTTCAAGTCTGACCTCTTTAACTTCTAATCTATAACTTACCATATATATGCTAATACTTCTCCACCAACACCTAATTCACGTGCTTTCTTATCTGTCATTATTCCTTTTGATGTTGATATAAGAGCTATTCCTAAACCATTTAATACTTTAGGAAGTTCTTCTTTAGAAGCATATATTCTTAAACCTGGTTTGCTTATTCTTTTTAGCCCAGATATAACTTTTTTGCCTTTATCTGTATATTTTAGGCTTACTCTGATAATTCCTTGATTATCATTTTTAATTTCTTCATAAGCCTTAATATAGCCTTCATTAAATAATATTTCTGCAATGTCTCTTTTCATATTTGATGCTGGAATATCAACTGTTTTGAATTTTGCTTGACTTGCATTTCTAATTCTTGTTAACATATCTGCAATTGGATCTGTTGTAACCATTTTTTATCCTCCTTCTTTTTTATTTTTCATATTTTACCAACTAGATTTTTTAACTCCTGGTATCTCTCCTTTATGTGCTAATTCTCTAAAGCATATACGACAGATTCCATATTTTCTAATATAACCATGAGGTCTTCCGCATAATTTGCATCTATTATATTCTCTAGTTTTGTATTTTTGTTCTTTTTGTTGTTTTACTATCATAGATTTCTTAGCCATATTTTTTATTTTCCTCCTTTTAAATTAGTTTAAGCCCTGAAAGGCATTCCTAATAAGCTCAATAATTCTTTAGCTTCTTCATCAGAATTAGCTGTAGTAACGAATATAATATCCATACCTCTTATTTTATCTATTTTTTCATATTCAATTTCTGGGAATATTATTTGTTCTTTAATTCCTAAAGAGTAATTCCCTTTTCCGTCAAATGAATTGCTAGATAACCCTCTAAAGTCTCTTACTCTTGGTAAAGACACATTAAATAGTTTGTATGCAAAATCATACATTTTGTTATTTCTTAATGTAACTTTACATCCAACATTTGCACCTTCTCTTAGTTTGAATGCCGCAATTGATTTTTTAGCTTTTGTTATAACTGGTTTTTGTCCTGTTATAGCGGTTAAATCTGCAATTGCATTATCTAGTGTTTTAGGATTTTCTTTTGTGTCTCCTAAACCTATATTTATAACTATTTTTTCTAGTTTTGGAACTTGCATAACTGATTTGTAAT
>OLNZ01001075.1_pt1 | contig 21746 bp, 19 predicted proteins | sample 1672981 | NCBI WGS metagenome assembly OLNZ01 (sample SAMEA3136743, study PRJEB25190) | human gut metagenome | biome: human gut; feature: human-associated habitat; material: faeces | place: Austria | collected 2013 | reverse complement strand
CAGTGACACGAGGATTTTCAGTCCTCTGCTCTACCGACTGAGCTATCTAGGCTTATTGTGACTTCACATAATAATATCCTGTAGTAAACAATCAAGTTATTCACCAAAAGACTTGATTAGTTTACCACATAAATATCTTATCCGTCAACAATTATTTTAACTGTTATTATTGTTCTCAGCCATATATTTCTCATATAAGTCCGGTCTGTACTTCTTAGTACGTTCTAACGACTTCTCGTGCCTCCACTTCTCTATATTGCCGTGGTGACCTGATAATAATACTTCTGGCACTTCCATACCTTTGTAATTGGCTGGTCTTGTGTACTGTGGATATTCTAATAAACCATCCGAGAAGCTCTCTGTCTGGGCTGATTCATCATTATTAAGTACTCCCGGAACTAATCTTGACACTGAGTCGATAACAACCATCGCCGGAAGCTCTCCACCTGTCAGGACATAATCTCCAATTGACACATAGTCTGTAACTATGCTTTCAAGCGCTCTCTCATCAATTCCCTCATAATGTCCACACAGAATTACAAGTTCTTCTTCTTTGACAAATTCTTCTGCCATATGCTGGTTAAATGTATGCCCCTGTGGTGTCATATACACAACCCTTGGTCTTCCTGAACATCTGGCTGCTATGCTCTCATAAGCATCGCACACAGGTCCCGGCTGCATAACCATTCCTGCTCCTCCGCCATATGGGTAATCATCTACCTTCATATGCTTATTATTGGAAAAATCCCTTATATCAACAGCTTCTATAGACAATACTCCTGAATCTATAGCCCTGCCTGTTATACTTGTATTCAACCCATCCAAAATCATCTGTGGAAATAGTGACATTACATAAAATTTCATTAGTTAGACGCTCCCGATATATTATTAAGGAAGAATGGGTAATAGTTATGATTAAGGTTATATCCACCTGTTGATACATCTGTATTAAGATATCCAGACTCATCCTTAAATGCATCTGCTATATCTATAAATGTCATTCCATACTCTGTCGCCCTGGCTGCAAGTGTGCTATTAGCTTCATCAATAGCCGCCTGTGTTATCTTTACATTTGACTTTGCCTCAAAGCTCTGTGTTATAGGAAGAAGTGACACTACATATACCTTTACTGATGGAATTGCTTCCTTAAGCGATTCTACTATTGAACCTATTCTCTCAGCTACATTCTCTCCTGACCTTGTTCCATAGTTAAGGTCGTTAAGTCCAACAAGGACATATACCTTAGATGGATTAGCCGCCGCAACACTTGACACTGAATTAAGTGCCTTATCTGTTGTAAGGTTATTATCTGAGAATATGCGTGATGTGTCAAGATAACCATATTCACCTATACCTGATACAATCATATCACCAAAGAATACTGCATCATCATAATTAGAACGTGATGTGTATTCCTGTATCTCTGCCTTAGTTGTAATCCTGGCAACTCCGCCTGATACCTGAGCTGCTGATGTTGTACTGCTTGTTGTGCTTTCTGTTACAGCTGATGTTGTACTCTCTGTATCAGCTGCACTTGTTGTTTCATTGTTAGACATCTCTATAGATGACTGTGTAATAATTATATCATTGTTATTATTATTGTTATTGGCAAGTGTTGTCGCCTTATCTTCCACCGGCTTTCCAATACTGCATAATTTAAGAACAATTGCAACAACTGCAATAACTACTACAGCCAAAATAACACCTATTACTGGCTTCTTATACTTGTTCCATAATCTCATCTTACGGTTAAGAACTATTTTATTCTTTTCCTCGTTATTATCTACTGCCATTATACATTACTCCTCATTCTTACTTCTGTGTATTATATTTTAACAGCATTATCTACCATCTAAGACGTCTTAACACTGTAGCTGAAGTCTTTCTTAAGCCTATATTAAGAATTCCGTCTTTAAGTCTGTAACCTTGTCTGTCTGTTGAATATCCGCCCTCAAATGTTACCATTATCTGCTCGACATCATCATCCATAGCAAGTCCAGTCTCCCAGGCAGGTATATTAACTCTTATCTCATCTTCCCCATTATTAACAACAACTATCACTGCATCATCTGATGTAAATCTTCCATATGCAATAACATTATGTGCTGAATAAAGCTGCTTATACGAGCCGGTTCTTAATACCTCATTCTCCTTGTGCATCTTTATTGCTGCCTTATGAAAGTCTATAAGCTCCTTATCTTCATGTCCCCATGGATAAGTTCTTCTGTTATCAGGGTCTGTGAAACCACACACTCCCGCTTCATCTCCATAATATACAGTTGGTGCACCCGGCCACGTCATCTGAATAATGACAGCCTCCATAAATACAAACTTATTCACATTCTGATTAGCCACTTCTGATCCAAGCTTATCAACCCTGCCAACCATATGGTTAGTTCTTGTAAGAAATCTTGAATGGTCGTGGTTAGAAAGCTCATTCATAGATATAGAATAACTTTGTCCACCCATTCTTGCCATATTATGGTGCATAGCGCCAAAAAAATAATCAGGATTACCTAATGAATCAGGGCGCATTTCATCACTATGCTTCTCCATTCCTGTAAGAAACCACGTTACAGGCTCCATAAAGGCATCATAATTCATAATCGTATCCCATTCATCACCCTGAAGCCAGTCATATGAATCACCATAATTCTCTGCAAGTATTATTGCCTCCGGATTAGCTTCCTTAACAGCCTGTCTGAACTTTTTCCAGAATGTATGGTTATATTCCTTGCTGTACCCAAGGTCAGCTGCAACATCAAGCCTCCAGCCATCTACATTGTACGGTGGAGATACCCATTTCTTTCCAATATCTATAATATACTTTTCAAGTGTATCTGAGTCTTCATAATTCAGCTTAGGAAGTGTATCGTGTCCCCACCAGCCGTCATATGAACCATTATCCGGCCACTGATTACCATAGAATTTAAAGAAGCTGTGGTATGGGCTTTCATACTTCTCATATGCACCGCAGGCATAATCGTCATCACTAGAACTGTAAATGTGTTCCCTGTCCATCCATTTGTTAAATGAACCACAATGGTTAAACACTCCGTCTATTATGACTTTCATTCCTCTGCTGTGTATCTGTTCTACCGCCTTGGCAAAGAACTCATTACTCGCTTTAAGATTTTCCTTACTTGTAACCCTGTTAATATATCGTGTTGCATTAGTATTGTTCTGGTCACCTTCTTTTAAAAGTTCCCCATCATCTTTTACTATAACACCAAAATGTGGGTCTATATAATCATAGTCCTGTATATCGTACTTATGATTAGATGGCGAAACAAACAACGGATTAAAATAAATGACCTCGACACCAAGCTCGCTAAGATAATCAAGCTTATCAAGCACGCCCTGCAAATCGCCACCATAGAACTCTCTTACACCCATATTGGCTGGATATTTATCCCAATCCTTAACCTGACAGACGTGTTCGCCTATATAACTGTATTCATCATCAAGCACGTTATTAGATTTATCACCATCGCAAAATCTATCGGCAAATATCTGGTACATAACTGCGCCCTTTGCCCAGTCAGGTGTCTTAAATCCCGGCATAATCTGGAAATTATAATAAGTATTAAGTTCTTTAATAGCTCCTATCTGATTGTAATAGCATACAACCTTTCCAGTCTCTACCTTGAAATAATAATATAATTTGTCATTATTAACTTTAATCTCAGCCTCGTAATAATCAAATACTCCAACTGCCTTAATCTTTGTCATAGGGTATTCTACATTATTAACATATATATACGCCTTGTCTACATTATAACGACCTGTTCTTAATCGTATCTTAACTGTATCACCCGGCATAGGCTCTGCCGGACATCTGTAATCGTTTGTCGCATCAGAAAATAAAGCTCTTGTATTAATGGTTGGTCTTGCATTACACATATACAAAAGCTTTCTTTCCCATGATGTAAGGTTCTCAACTCCTGCGCTTATTATCATAGAAAATACTCCTTGACATTAATCATATATAATTTTATATCATTACGGGTATTTATTCAACTGTAAGATATATTTATTAAGATTTCTTTAATTTACGGCTTCTCTTAACTCGTAACGATGGCATAGGTAAGAGCGTTTCTGCTTCGTAATTTATTTACTTTATAAAATACGCTCTTACCTATGACGCGGTGCTCCTCGAATAGATAATTTAAAAAATTTCCATTCCTGCAAGCAGGATGGAAGATTTCTTTAAATTATCCATTCTCATCGTTACTCGTGCAAATAAAAAGGACAGTCTGGGGGGACTGTCCTTTTTGGAGAAGGTATTTCACTTATTATGGGGTGTAGCAAAAAATATATAATGTATTGGGGGTTTTTACGTTAATTATAATATCATACAAAGCCCCATAAGTGTTCACAAACTTTACAATATATTGCAACTTTTTTTGTGAATTATTACCAAATGTTTTTTGTGTATAAATACATTTCCATTATTTAACTGCGTTTTAACTGCAAAATCTCTGTTAATACCTGATTATAAACTCTCTCCATATGGCTTATCTTCAAACAAACTTTCAAATTCTTCTCTTGAAATCTTCTCTTTCTCAAGAAGAAGTTCTGAACTTCTATGAAGCACGTCCATATTCTCTGATATAAGCTTCTTAGCCTTGGTATAACACTCATCTACAATTCTCTTAACTTCTTCATCAATGAGTGCTGCTACATCTTCACCATATGGTCTTGTATGTGCAAGATCTCTTCCGATGAATACCTCATCACTGTCTGTATCATAATTAATAAGACCAAGCTTGTCAGAGAAACCATACTTAGTAACCATATCTCTTGCTGTCTGTGTTGCCTGCTTGATATCCTGTGAAGCACCTGTTGTTATATCATCAAATATGAGTTCTTCCGCTACTCGTCCACCAAGGCTTACAACGATATTCTGAAGCATTTTCCCCTTAGTGTTAAACATCTCATCTCTTTCAGGAAGCGGCATTGTGTAACCTGCCGCACCCATTCCTGTAGGAATGATTGATATTGTATGAACCGGCCCAACATCTGGTAAAAGGTGGAATAATATAGCGTGTCCTGATTCGTGGTAAGCTGTAATCTTCTTCTCTTTGTCAGATATAATCTTACTCTTCTTCTCAACACCTATTCCTATCTTAATAAATGCTTCTTCAACATCTGCGTTAGTTATATATCTGTTCTTCTTTCTTGCCGCATTAATAGCAGCTTCATTTAATACATTTTCAAGATCAGCACCTGTAAAGCCGGCTGATGTTCTTGCAAGCTTATCAAGGTCAACATCATCACCAAGAGGCTTCTTAGCTGCGTGTACCTTTAATATTTCAAGTCGTCCAGCAACATCTGGTCTGCCGACAACTATCTTTCTGTCAAATCTTCCCGGTCTTAATATAGCTGGGTCAAGAATATCAATTCTGTTAGTAGCGGCCATAACGATAATTCCTTCATTGACACCAAAACCATCCATCTCAACAAGCATCTGGTTAAGTGTCTGTTCTCTCTCATCGTGGCCGCCGCCCATACCTGTTCCTCTTCGTCTTGCAACAGCATCAATCTCATCAATGAATATAATACAAGGTGCGTTCTTCTTAGCTTCCTCAAACATATCTCTTACTCTTGAAGCACCAACACCAACAAACATCTCTACGAAATCCGAACCTGATATGCTAAAGAATGGTACGCTTGCCTCTCCGGCAACAGCTTTGGCAAGAAGTGTCTTACCTGTACCAGGTGCACCTGTAAGAATAACACCCTTAGGTATTCTTGCACCAAGAGAAGTATATCTTACTGGATCTTTAAGGAAATCAACTATCTCCTCAAGTTCTTCTTTTTCTTCCTGAAGACCAGCTACATCCTTAAATGTAACTTTATTATCAGCACTGCTTATCATTCTGGCCCTGCTCTTTCCAAAATTCATCATCTTGGCATTACCACCGCCACCAGCCTGTCTTGTAAACATCATCATAATGAATACAATAACAAGAAGGCTTAAGCCAAATGGAAGTATAGTTGTAAGCATAACACTCTGTCTTGCAACATCTTTAAGTGTATATTCTATATTCTTATCAAGTAAAAGTTCTTCTACATCTTTAACATCTGATACATATACACTCTTAACTGACTGCTCACCGCTCACCTTAACAGTTACAACACCAGTTGGAACTTCTGCATTCTGTCTTATGGATACGCTCTCTATCTTACCCTTGCTGATATCGTTAACTAATTCGTTATAAGTATAATTGCTTGTACCTGTATTCATTCTTGCAACATACATAATAAACATCGCTGCTATAATCACAATAATCATATAGATTCCCATTCCTGAAAATCTTACATTTTTCTTATTATCCATATCAATCTCCATTCTTACATATATTCGTAATTAGGTAATAATCAATTCTCATCATCAAGATGAACAACTCCTATAAATGGAAGATTTCTATACATCTGGTCATAGTCAAGGCCATATCCTACAACGAATTCATCCGGAATATTAAATCCGTTATACTTAACATCTATATCAACTTCTCTTCTGTCTGGCTTATCAAGAAGTGTACATATACATATGTCTGCTGGATTTCTTTCCTCTAACATAGGCATAAGTCTGAATAAAGTATTACCTGAATCGATAATATCTTCTACAACTATTACATGTTCGCCTTCTATAGACTCATCAAGTTCTTTCTTAATTACAATATTACCACTTGAAGTTGTTCCGCTTCCGTAGCTTGAAGTCTGCATAAAATCTATCTTTACTGGAACTGTTATTCTCTTGGCAAGTTCACAGCAGAAGAATATGCTTCCCTTAAGAATACATATAAGCTTAATTTCCTTACCCTCATAATCAGCGCTAATCTTAGCACCAATCTCTGCTATCTTCTCTTGAAGTTTGTCCTCTGAAATCATTACACTTATCTTGTGCTTATTTGACATAATTAATTCCTCTCTTTCAATATAAGCTGTATTTTAAATACGTTCTTTGTAGAGCCTGTGACCCTGCAATCTTCGCATCTGCGCACACCACACGCCCATAGCACGCGGTTATTATCACACACAAGCAGTATTTCATCTCTGTGTGAAGCAGGTATCTTGCGGTCTGTCAGTTCTTTCTTAAGCTTCTTGGTATTACCGCTTTCCGATACCACAATCCTATCCTCGACATTCTTAAATCTGATATCAAGTAACTTATTAAGTTTATCATAATCAAAATACTTCGTATAGCTGTTATTCAATTTATTTACGCAAATTTTACCATTTGAAGCATTCTCCGCCAATTCTTCGTCATTATCATTATTGTCATAAACGGACATTTTGATACTTGCTGAATACATTTTATCATACTCCGGTATATATACTGTCTTATCTATATCAACAATTACTTCTCTATCTTTACTACATTTAGTGATATCTATGCGATGAACCTCTACAAGTCCTGCATCTGCTGTTAGCTCTGTGTCCGCTCTATATCTGTTACTTGCTGTGTCAGAAAATGTATTCTCTGCTCTGTTCTTTCTTTCAAGCACAATATATTCATATTCACGCACTGCCTTTATTCCATATACCGAGTCTACCTTTCTTCCTGTCTGAAGATTAATAAGCTTGTATACATCATATACATTGACCGAATATATATCCTTAGCCCTTCCTGCAAGCTTAACAAGTGCCTTATATATAACTCTTTTTCCAAGCACCTCATCTGCCTGCCCAAGCTGTTCAACTGATAATCTTATCCCTGCACCATCCTGTATTGCACAGCTTTTGTACAGCTTGTCTGCTTCTTTATCAACAAAATTCTCAACCGCCCGTACTTCTTGCGCCATAAATGCAATATTCTGCACAACATTTTTATTAATATGCTCACCCATATATGGCAACAGGACATTTCTTATTGAATTCCTTGTATAATCGTTATCATAATTAGTCACATCTGTCACAAATGACTGGTTTCTTAGCACAAGCCAGCTTTCTATGTCCTGTCTTGTTATGCAAAGAAGAGGACGGCATATGTTATCCCTCACCGGCACAATTCCTCTTATTCCTTTAAGTGATGTACCCCTCGCCATATTCATAATAACCGTTTCTGCCTGGTCATTCATATGATGGGCAACAAATATCCTTGTCTTATCATACTGCTTTGAAAGCTTGTCAAATATATCATATCTTTCAAGTCTTCCAGCTTCCTCAACAGTAAGATTATTCTCCCTTGCTATCTTTTCACATTCTATATTGTAGCAATGATAATCAAGCTTAAGACTTTCACACAGCTTTCTTGTAAACTGCTCATCATCAGCGGCTTCTTTTCTTATACCATGATTAACGTGTACAATATGAAGCTTTACGTCTTTATTATTATGTATAATATAATCGTTAAGCATAATCATAAGACAGACAGAATCTGCTCCGCCTGACACACCGACAACTGCATTACTGCAATCCTCAAGCATATTATTAGCCTTTATGTATGCCCATACCTTTTTCTCTATATTATTAACATCCATATTAAATGCTTTCTCCTGTTGTTTTATATGGCAATATTGCCCAATTATATATTTATTTGTTGTAGGTGTCAAACAGTCCGAACACAAGCACTGTGCAGTCATCACATACTTCACAATTATTATATGACATTGACTTTCTAAGTATCTCGTCAGCTATCGCTTTAGGCTTTTTCATTACAACTTCCTCGATAATCTCTACCATTTTCTCCTCTTTATTAAGACACGGAAGATTATCAAGCACACCATCGCTCACCATAATTACATAGTCACCATCGTACAACTTCTTGGCTGTGCAGTCGTAATCTACCTTTTCAAGCACACCGATAGGAAGTGTGGACGATTTGATTATCTCAACCCAGCCCTCCCTTTTAATAAATGTAGATACTGCCCCTAACTTTATGCAATGCATCATACCTGACTGGCAGTCCACAACACTCATATCCATAGTTACAGGGCTGTCTTTGCCACTGCAATTAATGTATGCCGTATTGATAAAATCTATGGCTGTCTTCTCCTCAAATCCGGCATCTATACAGTTCTCCATAAGTTCTATAACCATTCTGCTCTCAATAAATGCCCTCTTGCCACTTCCACAGCCATCTGCAATTGCCGCCACAACTTTACCACACGACAGGCTTGATACCATAAAATTATCGCCATTAAAGCCGCTTTTTTCTTTACATTTTCTTGCAACTCCTGATAAAAATCGGAAACGGTTCTCCTGATGAAACACATACTGCTGGCAGTTGTCGTTAATGACAAGCCTGTTATTATGGTCTGAATAGTATCCAATCCCCATAACATCACATACTATTTTCCGTATCTTTCTCTCTGCGACACAGCCCTTGCCAAGAGTTCTTGCAAGTATAACAACTTCACTCCTGCCTGTCTTGTCTTTTAATATATTGACATCTTTAATAACTATTCCTGCGACAAGTGCCCTTGAAGCCATATCTCTTGCAATTCCCTTAGACGGCTTATCTGCCTGTAACTGCATAAGCGTGCAGTCCTCAAGAATATCTGCAACAAGAAACAACTGTCTTTTAAAGCTGGGACTTTGTGCTTCATCACCTGATGCACACTCATATGCTTCTCCCAGACGGCGAAACGTCTTAGCTGTTTCGGACAATCTGTTTATCGTATAAGTCATACACAATCCATCATTCTTAACTGCCATAGCCCCTCATTTCTGGTCTAAATATACTGTTTTCTTAAACCGAACACCATTATAATAGCAGTTATATAAAAAATGTGTCGAACCCTGTTACGTTACTTCTTCCCTTTAAATATTATCTCATCTGGATATATAAGTCCGAATTTATCCTTGGCAATCTCCTCCGCAAACTTCTTCGTCTGCACATACTTCTTATATTCATTAAGCTCTTCTGTACGCTGTTTTTCTTCATCAACCTGTTCCTGAAGCTCTTTAATCTGCTTTTCGTACTCTACATTTTTGGCTTCAATATTCTTCTTGCCATTCCATAAAAGCACGCCAAGACCCACAACAACAAGCATAGCAAATACCATACCCAGAATTGCTGAGCGTTTCTGTCTTTTTCTTCGCTGTTCCCTTTCTCTCTTTGTCTCAAATCTCATCTATATCTCTCCATTCTTCGGTCTGTCTTTCCTTAATGACTGCAACACTATTCTAATCACAGACACAAGCATTTTCAATGGTTTCAGTAAAATTCCTACAAGCCTTACTCCATATTTTATGTAATACACGCTTAACGCCTTAAGATATAGAACTGCACCGCACACAAGCCCCACTACAATAAATGATCTTATAATTCCGCTATTAACATAGAAACATATAATAAATATCCGTATTCCTACATATATCCAGTATATAACATCTTCTACAGCAATCATAAATACACGACGGTGTCTTATTATTCTTCTTATTATTCTTATCGTATCATATTGAAATGCGAGCACCATTCCCCACCAAAGTGCATATAAAAATGTGCCGCTCTCCCATATAATATCACCTGACATAAGCATTATTCCCCGCTACTGCTGGACTTATATAATTAATTAATCTTTATAATGTCTAAAAGATGTATTCACAATTATCTAAATAACCTGTTCACTAATGAGTCGCCTTTTTTCATACTTATGCTGTTCTGTGAATACACAAGTGAGTCAACCCTGCCATCAACATCAAGCTCCCCCTTCTCAACTGACAGCTTATTAACGTGAAGTGACTCCCCTTTTATAACAATAACGCCATAATCTGACTCAAGTATTACCTTTGATGGTTCAAAGGATATAACGTCAGTAATACCAGTAAACTGAGCCTTCTTTCTATCTTCCATTCTTACTGTATGAGGATGTCTTACCCTTTTAATATCGTCCATAACTGCCTCCATATATTATACATTTATCTTACCTGTCTAATATATTAGGCGGTACGCCAAAAAATGCTTAATTATAACTATTATTTAAACACATTAAACTATTAGATATGCTCAAACATTAAATATACTTAATCATTAAATATATTCAAACATCTCCTTAGCTTCTTCTTTCTTAACTGTGTCCTTTACGTCTGTAACTCTTACCTTAACATTCTTGTTACCAAAAGATATCTCTATTATATCTCCTGCCTTGACATCAACTGATGCCTTAGCCACTTTACCATTAATCATTACCCTGCCTGCATCACACGCATCATTAGCTACTGTACGTCTTTTAATAAGTCTTGAAACCTTTAAATATTTATCTAATCTCATAATCTTCCTCCGGAATGTCTGCCAATCGTAATTAACTTATATTAATATGTAAATGCCTGAAGCCGTGCAATATTTCTAACTTCTGGCATTTAGATGTATATGGCAAATGGTATTTTGCCTTACATCATATTATTATATTAAAATTATCTGCTAATTGTCCATATGTCTGCCCAAAAAATCCGCCGCAACTTTAACTATTCTTTTCTCGCTCTCGCCAAGCTTCTGTTTCTTGTCATTGCCAAACATAATAACCATACCAAGAACATCTCCGGCACATATTATCGGACTTATCACCTCTGACTCACAATCATAGTCTGTTACCGCTTTTACATAATCATTCTCACTGGCACATGCTACAACACTCTGCCTTTTATCCATAATATCATTAAGTTCTTTGGTAATATGCTTTCCCTGTACATTCTTTTTCTGTGTTCCTGCTGCCGCAATAACACAATCCCTGTCAGTTATTGCAATTGTCATTCCTGTATTCTGTGCTATGGACTCCGCATATTCTACTGCAAATTCCGATACATCTGCCATCGGAGAATATTTCTTTAACACAATCTGCCCATCCATATCTGTATATATCTCCATAGGGTCAGTTTCCCTTATTCTTAATGTTCTTCTTATCTCCTTTGGTATTACAATTCTTCCTAAATCATCTATACGACGAACAATTCCAGTGGCTTTCATACAATCCTCCTTATTTTCAACATAATCCATACACGCTGTTTCTCTATGCTCATTCAATGGTTTATCGAACTATTTTCCATATATTGCGTTGTATGGGTAGTATGTGAAAATTGTGAAAAATTATACATTTTAAAAAGGCTAGTCATCTAAATTCTGCCATTCTTCTCTTTTACTGACTATATCCATATTGCCAGCATATAAACCACCTAGTATAATACAATAATTATCTGTGGTTTTTCCACATAATATGCAACAAGAAATCCATATAGGCAGGTTGTTCTGCGCGTTTTGACCTGCTCCTTTTATTATGTTATCATTTAATTATTAAATGTTTAAATGCGTTCTTAAATGGTAAAAATATGAATTAGTGTTATGCGCACCCGACACGCTATACTTATAACTGGGGCGCAGAAATGAGGATATTTATGATTATAGATTTTCATACTCACAGCTTTCCTGATGACATTGCGGACCGTGCCGTAGGACGACTTGCTCAAAGCGGCGGTATACCTAATTATCTGGATGGACGTGTAGACTCTATCAAAGCTTCTATGAAAAAAGCTGGCATTGATTACTCTGTCTTACTGCCTATAGCAACAAAGCCGTCACAGCATACGACTATCAACAAAATAGCCATAGAAACTAATAAATCCTTTAAATCTACTGGAATAATATCATTTGGTACAATTCATCCTGATAATGATGACTACAAGACTATAATAAGTGACCTTGCCAAAGCTGGTGTTCCAGGAATTAAGCTTCACCCTGTATTCCAGCGCACCAATATAGATGACCCAAGATGTCTTAGAATAATAGAATGTGCAAACGACAACGACCTTATTGTATCTATCCACTGCGGTATGGATATAAGCTTTCCTAACTGTGATGAGGCAAGCGTTGAACGTCTTGCCAATATGATAAAAGAAGTCCCACCACACAAACTTGTATTAGCCCATATGGGTGGCTGGTCTATGTATGACGAAGTATGTGACCAGCTAATTGGAACACCAAATGTATGGCTCGACACTGCACTTGTCTTAAAAAGCACTCCGGACAACAACTTCCTCTCCAAAGAGAAATTCGTCCAGATGGTCCGCACACATGGCTCTGACCACATTCTCTTTGGAACAGACAGCCCCTGGTCCGACCAGTCCGAGTCCCTCCACCTCCTAAGGACAAGCGGTCTCACCCCGGACGAACTCACCGCGATTGAAGGCAGCAACGCCGCCACACTGCTCGGCAGTTTCCTGACTTGTTCAGCGTAGACTTTAATCTATTTTATTTACTTGTTTTTTATTGACAAATTATTATCATCAGTATATTTAGTAATATAAAACTCACCTGCTATTTCTTTTCTGATATAGCAGGTGAATTCATACCAGAAGCTACTGCAAAACATTCTAATCTCCAATCAGATGTTTCATTAAAAAACATACTATATGTAGCTTTACCATTAGTATCTCTTGTAATTTTTACCTTTACAGGAACGGATAATGTAGATGTTTTAGTTGCATTACCATTACACGTCCAGCTTGCATCAGGCTTATAATGTTCTTTAAAATCATAATCTAAGGTATATTGTACATCAACAGTGCCATTTACTTCAGGTGAGATTTCATAAGCATATATTTTTTGTGTATTTACATTTGTTATTATAGTAATCATAGCCATAATGAATACCATTATACCGATTACTTTTTTAATTAATTTTTCTTTTTTAATAGTCATCATTTTATTTCAATCTCTATATTCTATAATTGTTCAAGTCCTTCTATAGTTGATAACATTACATTATTGTGTGCTGCTGTAATAGCCATATATTCTTCTCGTGTTTTAGTACACGTCGAAGTTAATTGTCCATTATCAAAAAGCACCCAAATACTATAACCAGTGACTGGGTCAATATAATCATAGGTTGTTCTTATATTTCCTTCAGGAGTTGTATACCCAGAATTAGTTCTTTTTATCCACTTACCTGTAGCAACTAATCTTTCTTCATCGGTTAATGTTGGAGCTGCTGGCTCTTGCGGAGTTACTACTGGCTCTGGTTCTGGTGCTGGACTTTGTTCTGCCGGAGCGGCTGGCTGTTCTACCGGTGTTTCTTCTACTGCACTTGAATTGTTATTCTCTACTGGGGCTTCTTCTACTGCACCAGAATTAGTATCCTCTACTGGAGCTTCTTCTACAGGCTGTTCTGCCGGTGTTGTATCTGTCCAGGTTGCATTTATATCTTCTGCTGGCTGTTCTTCAGGAACTGTATTATTAACTTCTTCTACACTATCACCATTTCCCTGATTTTCATCTATTACTGCTTCAGCTACTAAAACTTCTTCATTAGAAGCCTCTGTATTTTCTACGGAAGCTTCTGTTACTTCCTGCTTGTCCGTTGCCTTTTCTGTGCTTGTTGAATTAACCTGTTTTACCGCTGCTGTTGTTGTCGTAGCTTCTGTTGGTGTAGAAGCCTGGTCTTTGCCGCCGCAGGCAGTTACTATTACTATTGCGATTACTAATGCCACCATTATTGCTGTTGCGATTATTATTTTTTTCTTTCTCATTCTTTATTTCCTCTCTTTGTTTTTATCGCTTTATTATCCCTAATTATAGTTTTATACAAGTATATTTTACGATTTTTTATTAATGTTACTTTCCCACTCAGTACATTTTTTCTCTAACAACTCAAAATCAGGTGTTGCATTTTTAATGTAACCAATATCCAATCTGCCTTTCTTTCTGTTAACATATACTGGGTTAATATGTTTATTTATAATTACCTTTTCATTTTTTCTTAAATATTGAATTTGCTTATTAAGCAGAGCTTTATATGCTTTATCTTGTATACCATTCACATCAACCTTTATCAATTCATTGTCAGGAACTGGTATCATATTATTACATTGTAATTTTCCTATGAGATCAATTTTGTTATTAACATATTTGTTATACATATATACCACAGGCGTAGTTGTATTTTTTAATAATTTTATTTTTTCAGCATATCCTATAAATGAAAAATCTAACGGCAATACATCACTTGTATATCCCTCTATTTCATAATCTTTTTTATATTTAGGTGAACTCAATGGAACTACATATTTATATCCATTCTTTTGCACTATAATACCAAAAAATTTTCTACTGCTTTTATTATCTGAATTAGACAAAATCTTTTTAGGCTCAAACTTTTGCAAATATTTCACATAATCTGTTGTAACTTGATATAAATCCATTCTTCTCCTTTAACAAAAAAGGCAAAGAAAAATCTTTGCCTTTTCCATACTTAACGGTGATGGTAACCAGATATTTTAGTTTCACACTTAACGGTAGTGACTCTCCGAATATTTTAGTTTCACACTTAACGGTAGTGACTCTCCGAATATTTTAGTTTCACACTTAATGGTAGTGACTCTCCAAATACAAATGTTATCTCTACTGTCACCAGTATATCACAACATTTTTATATTATTATATTATAATTAATTTAAAATTTTGTCAATATTTTTTTAGAATATGTTATCTTCTTACCCCACTATCTCCTGTGCATATGCCAACGCCGCATCAATATTAGCACAGAAGTTATCTTCTCCAACTTCTGCCGCAAATCCAGCCTTCTCCATCATAGACTTAGGCTGTTCCTGGACGTGGGATAATACCATAGTTATACCACGCTTCTTACATACATTGTGTATATTCTTAAGCGAACGCAATGCTGATATATCCATAGCTGGAACACCACGCATTCTGATTATAACTACTTTTACATCTGACTCCATATGTATATCCATAAACTTATCCGCTGCCGCAAAGAACATTGGTCCGATTATTTCGTATACTAAAGTCTTATCAGGAACTTTCTTTAAATTAATACTCTCAGGGTCGTTATTCTCATCAATATTTTCCCCGATATATTTCCAGCTTCTTACTTCTGTTACGTCTGCCATTCTCTTCAGGAAAAGAAGTGCAGCCATAACAATACCTACTTCTATAGCCACAACAAGGTCAAATACAACTGTAAGCACCATAGTTGTAAGTAATACTAATGTATCTGACTTTGGTGAGTGCTTAACAAGATTAACCATCTCTCTCCAGCCACTCATATTGTATGCAACAATAAATAAAATTGCCGCAATGGCTGGCATTGGTATCCAGGCCGCATATGGCATAAGCACCACAAGCACAATAAGAAGTGTAACTGAGTGAACCATACCTGCTATAGGTGTACGTCCACCATTCTTGACATTAGCCGCTGTTCTTGCAATAGCGCCTGTCGCTGGAATACCACCGAAAAGTGCGGATACGATATTACCTGCTCCCTGTGCAACAAGCTCCATATTAGGCTTATGTCTTGAACCTATCATTCCATCTGATACTACACACGAAAGCAGACTCTCTATTCCTGCAAGAACCGCTATTGTAAGAGCATCTGGAAGAAGTGTAAGTATCATATCCATATTAACTGATGGTACTGACACTCCTGGAAGTCCTTTCTTTATTGTATACAGACTTCCGATTGTATTGACATCTTTTAATGGTCCGATGAATTTAACCATAAGAACTGATACTATAACCGCAATAAGTGATGGTGGAATTTTATCAAGAGACTTGAACTTAGGCCATATAATAAGAATTGCAAGTGATACCGCACCAACTATTAATGCTTTTATATTAAATGTTCCTATATTGGCAATTATCGCCTTTAACTTATCCATAGTTTCAACTGTAGCAGTTCCTGCCGGATAAGTAAGGCCAAGAAAATCTTTAATCTGTCCTATAACAATAGTCACAGCAATACCAAATGTAAAACCTGTAGTTATTGTATAAGGAATAAATCTTATAAGGTTACCGAACTTAAGAAGCCCCATAATAACAAGTATTATACCTGCCATAATTGTAGCAACTATAAGTCCATCCATACCATTTTTCGCAACTATACCAGCTACTATTGTAGCAAATGCTGCTGTAGGTCCAGCTATCTGAACCCTGCTTCCTCCTAAGAAGGAAATAACAAATCCAGCAAATATTGCTGTATATATACCCTGCTCCGGGCTTACTCCTGATGCAAGTGCCAGTGCAATGGATAATGGCAGGGCTATTATCGCAACAATAATCCCTGCCACTATATCCTTTACTAACTGGTCCTTGGAATATGTCTTCATTACATCAAATATCTTTGGTACCAATTCATTCATTTTACTGTTCTACCTCTGTAATCTGGCTGCACTCAAATTCTACAACTTTCTGATAAAGTATTTCATAACCTATCTCTGATACAACTTCACTGCCGACTGCATCTACAATTGCATTGAAGTCATCGTAACCATAATACTGAGCTAAATCGTTACCATATGAGTTAATTTCATCTTCTGACACATGAATATCATTATCTGCGGCAATAATGGTTACTATCATTTTCTGTAAAAGATACTGCTGTGCAGATGATGTAGCATATTCATTAAATGCGTCAATTGAATCAAATCCATATACTGATTTCTTATATGTATCTAAATCTGATATGCCATAGTATGAACCATAAGTGTTAAATTCACTCTCAATATTAGTATTAAGTACTTCTACCAATGAATCTATTTCATCCTGTGGATAATTAACATCTCCGATATTCTCGCTTATAATCTGGTATGCTGATGTAAATGTGTTATTAAGATAAGTATCATTAGCATTAGCTTCTACTATCTTTCTTACTTCTTCCCTGAAATCTGCAACTGTATCACCTGAAAGATTAAGACTTTCTTTGTTATTAACTACCCATTCATCTGTTATCTCTGGGTAAGTTGTCTTCTGGATTGCTGTAACCTTTACTGTGAATATTACACTCTTACCTGCAAGGTCTGATGTGTAATTATCTGGGAAAGTACAAGGAATATCATATTCCTGGCCTACTGTAAGTCCTACAAGTCCTTTATCAAGGTCTGATATAAAGTTACCTGAACCTATTGTATATGTAGTATCTGTTGCTGTACCACCTGAGAATGCCTCGCCATCAAGCTTACCTGAATAATCAAGTATAACTGTATCCCCATCAGCTGTTACACCACTTGTAACATTCTCTGTTGTAGCTTCCGCTGATACTATATTCTTATTGATATAATCGTCAACGTCACTTTCTGCAACATTGAGTACTGACTTATCAACTGTTACCTGAATTCCTTTGTACTCAGGCATTGTAAATGCTTTTTTATAAATTGCTGCATCTGATGTAATAGCAGCATCATATTCTGCAGCTGTTATGCTCTTATGTACTGTAGAAGTTGGTTCTTCTGTCTTTTTAGAGCCACATGCTGTAAGTGAAGCTGTCATAGCTGCCACTAACATAAGGCTTACTAATTTCTTTTTCATAAAATATCCTCATTTCTTTATTTTTGACACTTTATTTGTTATAACATAATCCAATACAAAATAAAAGTGAATTCACATTTTTTTCAATATTTGATATACTTTATACATATATATAACTTATTTAAGGAGTAATATGAATAATTTAGTAATTTTGCAAAAACCTGCACATCTAAGACATCGGACAGCTTCTTTAGTTCTATGTATTGTTATTATAAACTGTATGCTGTCAGCACTGACGGGCTGTAACAGTAAGAAGCTTGCTCTGAGTTCACCTATAAGCGTAACTGACTACAAGCTTAATACTTATGTACAGATTGACTCTTATACTAATGTCAATAAAAATGTATTATCCGATGCTCTTGGCCTGTGTGATTATTACGAACACATTTTCTCAAGAACCCTTGAAACAAGTGAGCTTTATAAAGTCAACACCCAGCAGACAACTGCTATAAGTGATGAACTCTATGAGCTTATTGAACTTGGGCTTTACTACAGCCAGCTATCCTATGGTGCTTTTGATATTACAATAGGAAGCGTGTCACGTTTATGGGATTTTAATACTGATACCCCAGATGTACCTGACAGTTCTGCCATAGCAGATGCACTTGCATATGTCGATTATACCAAGGTTTCATTAAGCACCGACAATGACGGCACTCATCACATATCCATACCTGACGGATACTGTCTTGACCTTGGTGCGATTGCCAAGGGCTACATTGCCGATAAGATTAAAGCTTATCTTATTGATAATGGCGTCGAACGTGCTATCATTAATCTTGGCGGCAATGTATTATGTATAGGTCAGAAGCGTAACGGCTCAGATTTCAATATTGCGGTAAAGAAGCCATTTACTGAAACCGGCGAATATATGGAAGTACTTCATATTAATGATTATTCGGTTGTATCATCTGGAACATATGAAAGATACTTCTATTCAGATGACGGTACATTTTACCACCATATATTAAATCCAGCCACTGGCTACCCTTATGACAACAACTTATGTGATGTGACTATTATTTCAAGTGAGTCAACGGTTGGCGACTGTCTTAGCACAACCTGCTTTGTATTAGGACTTGATGACGGTATGAAACTCATTAATTCGCTTGAAGGCATTGAGGCTGTATTTATGACTAATGATGGTTCTAAATATTATTCAGACAACGCGAAAGCGTATATTAATTAATTATTACGACAGATTATTATCTGTAGAAATGAGGATTATATGATTCGACTTATTATCGTAGTGCTGTTATTGCTTATATTTGCAGTATTCAGCTTAATTGCACTTCCTATCTTATGGCTTATCGGAAAGAAGAACCCTGTTGTTAAGGAGAAAGCTTCTGATGCGGTTGCACGCTTTATGTTCAGGCTTATATTGTTCGTATGTGGAACTAAGACGACTGCTATTGGTGTTGAGAACATTCCAACAGACAAGCCTGTATTATTTGTAGGTAATCATCGTGGTTTCTTTGATGTAATTATTTCTTATACTTATATAAAGACAAGAGCGGCTTATGTTGCCAAAAAGGAGATGGCAAAAGTACCTATACTTCGTGTATGGATGCGTAATATCCGCTGTCTTTTACTCGACAGACAGAACACAAGGGAAGCCCTCAAATCAATACTTTCTGGAATTGAATATATTAAAGACGGCACCTCTTTAGTTATTTTCCCTGAGGGAACACGTAACAAGGGTGAGGGGGTTATGGAATTCCACGCCGGAAGCTTTAAGCTTGCTGAGAAATCACACAGTCTTATTATTCCTGTAACACAGAATAATACTTCTGCAATATTTGAAGACCAGAAGCCTTTCCTTAAGAAAGCCCACACTGTTATTGAATTCGGAACGCCGGTAGATATGTCATTAATGTCACCTGATGAGAAGAAAAATGTAGCAGCATATATACACGATATTATACTTTCTACTTATGAGAAGAACCAGAATCTTGTGTAAGCATTACACATTTTCTTACGCATTTTCAATATATTATTCTTTTCATTATTTATATTCCGTGATATAATGGACTTTGTGAATTCAGTTTGAATTGTGAATTATTTGTATATTATACAGGAGGAGAACTTATATGCCAGTATGGTCGATAGTTTTATTAGTTATTATAGCAATCCTCGTTGTTGCTTTAATAGCTCTTATTATTGTTGGTAACAAGCTTCGTAAGAAGCAGACAGAGAACCAGGCACAGATTGATGCCGCTAAACAGATTATGTCTATGTTGATTATAGACAAGAAGAAAATGAAACTTAAAGAAGCAGGACTTCCAAAGATTGTTCTTGAACAGACACCTAAGTATCTTCAGAGAAGCAAAGTTCCTGTAGTTAAAGCTAAGATTGGTCCTAAGGTTATGACACTTATGGCTGATCCTAAGGTATACGACCAGATACCTATCAAGGCGGAAGTTAAGGCTGAGGTAAGTGGTATCTACATCACAGGAATTAAGTCAGTTCGCGGTGGCAAGATAGTTGTTGAAGAAAAGAAAGCTAAGAAAGGCTTATTTAAGAAGTTAAAGAAGAATTAAGCCTGAAATTAAACAAAGGCAATTATTAATATATTAATGAATGTTAATAACATTTAATATATTAAATATAATAATCACGGTCAGGTATTGTTAATAACACACCTGACCGTGATTTTTTATTTAGACCTTATGATTAATTAATACGGACTTATATTCTGTGCAGGTGCATCTTCCTTAGTAGGTGCTTCCCACTCTCCAGTCTTTTGTTCCTTTGTCTGCTGTGTCTTAGTAGCAGCCTGCTGTGTCGTTGGCGTCTGTGCTTTAGTAGTAGCCTGCTGTGTTGTCGTTGCCGCCTTTGTCGTTGGAGTTACAGTAGTAGTTTCCTGCTGTGTTGTTGTCTGTTCTTCTGTCTGGCTCTGTGTCTCAGTTTCAGTCTGGTTCTTCTTCGTATAAGAACCATTTGCCGTCTTGAATTCTACCTTTTTCTTATCTTTATGTATATCATACATAAAATCCTTAAATATAGCCAGAGTCTTAACTGAGCTTAATGTCTTAGGATAATCATATCCCATCCATATAGCTGTTGTATAATACTGGCTGTATCCACAGAACCACGCATCCTTATTAGAATTGGTTGTACCTGTCTTACCAGCTACAATTGCATTAGATGGTTCTGCCCCAACACCTGTTCCGCTTGTTACCACAGTACGGAGCATATCTGTCATCATTCTGCATGAATTAGTATCATATACTCTTGAACCTCTCTTAGAGGTATCTACAATCGATTTTCCTGATGTGTTAAGTATCTTCTCAACACAGGTTGGCTGTCTGTATTCGCCATCATTGACGATTGTTGCATATGCACCAGCCATCTCCTCTGTCGATACGCCATAAGTAAAGCCTCCAAGTGCCGCAGCATTGGTTGATTTATCCATCCATATTTTATGGAAGCCCATATTAAGAAGAAAACCAATACCAGCCTTAGGTGTTATATCGTC
>OLNZ01001072.1_pt1 | contig 21769 bp, 14 predicted proteins | sample 1672981 | NCBI WGS metagenome assembly OLNZ01 (sample SAMEA3136743, study PRJEB25190) | human gut metagenome | biome: human gut; feature: human-associated habitat; material: faeces | place: Austria | collected 2013 | reverse complement strand
GTATTAAGCAAAAAAATTTATAATAATTTATATGAATATAATAATTATATAATTGAACAAATATATCCATTAAATGAAAAATCAATATTAAATATTTCAAATAAAATAATAGAAATAAAAGAGAAATATTTAACAGAAAATAATAAAATATATTATTCAATAATTCCAGATAAAAATTATTTTATTAACAAAGATAATTTAAAAATAGATTATAATAATTTAGAAAATATATTAAACGAAAAATTAAATTTTGGAAAATATATAAGAATATTTGATTTATTACAATTAGAAGATTACTATAAAACAGATTCACATTGGAAACAAGAAAAATTGATAAAAATAGCTCAAAAATTTGGACAAGAGATGAAATTAAATTTAAATAATAATTATGAAGAAAAAATAATAACAGAATTTAAAGGAGTTTATTCAGGACAATTGCCAATAAATGAAGAAAAAGATGAAATAAAAATATTAACAAATAATGTTTTGAAAAATTGCACTGTATATAATTATGAAAAAAATGAAGCTACAACAATTTATAATTTTGATAAAATGAATTCATTAGATAAGTATGATATCTATTTATCAGGAGCTGTGTCATTAATAAGCATAGAAAATACAGAAAATAAAACAGGAAGAGAATTAGTTGTGTTCAGAGATTCTTTTGCAAGTAGTTTTGTTCCATTATTAGTTGAAGGATATGATAAAATAACATTGATAGATACTAGATATATTTCACCAAAAATTTTAGAGAATTATATAGAATTTAGCAATCAAGATATATTGTTTTTATATAGTACATCTGTTATAAATAATAGTTATTCATTAAAATAAATGGCAAAAATTGTCGATAAAAATTACAAAAAATGTAAAAATGTAGTGTTACAATTGATGTGAAACAAAAAATATATTGAATTTACTATTGCACCTATAATGCCAATAATTTTCTCTAAGATGATTTTTGAGAGTAAAATGAAGAAAAGGCGGAAGACGCGTGGTGGAGTTTATCTTGGTTGATTTTGTACATCATATTAGAAGTAATATCTATGTTTGGAAATAAATTTATATTTTATAGACAATTAAAAGGTTATTGTCAAAAAAATTAAAATAATATATAATTATTGCAAAAGAAGAAAGAAAAAGGAAAAGACAATGAAGAAAATAAATAAATACTTATATATAATTTTTAGTATTTTACTTGTAATACCATCTATATTTTATTTATATCAAAAAGGAACAACAGCAGGATTTAATATATATTTTGATTTTTTATTAAATAAAAACATTGATAAAAAAATATCCACAACATGTTTTATAGTGATATTTATTTTATTAAGTGTTGTGTACTTAAGAATAATTAAAGAAAAAAATAGTTTTAAAAATATAAAAGAATTAATAAAATATGTTTTTATAGTTTGCTCTATCTTTTTGTTCATGTTACCATGGACATCTTCAGATATATTTTATTATATGGGAGTTGGAGAATTAGATAGTCAATATGGACAAAATCCATATTATATTACAATAGAACAATATTATTCGGAAAATTCTAATAAAATAAATGATGAGATTATGGAACAAGCTAAAGATAATTTCTGGGCAAATACTACAGTTGTTTATGGGCCAATATCTCAAATAATATTTAAATTATGCACAAAAATATCTAATAAAAATATTAATATATGTATAATTACATTTAAATTTATTAATATTTTAATTCATTTATTAAATTGTTATTTGATATACAAAATATCTAATAAAAAAATCTTTTCAGTAATATATGGGCTTAATCCATCAATTTTGTTAGAATTTATTGGAAATATGCATAATGATACAATATTAGTTGCATTTATTTTATTAGCAATATATTTTATTTATAAAAAAAATAATTTAAAAATAAGTATATTATTTTTAGCATTATCAACAGGAATGAAATATTTTTCAATATTACTATTGCCGTTTTTTATTATATATTATTATAGAGACAATAAAAAGATAACATATAGATTTATTAAATGCATTCAATATGGAATAATATTTCTAGGATTAATATTATTGGAATATTTATTTTATTTTCAAGATTATACAGTATTAATAGGAATAATTACGCAAACATCAAAATATTCAAAATCAATATATTCCGCAATTTTATTAAAAAATAAAGAAATTGTAGTCGAACTCAGATATATAGTATTGTATGTATTTTATTTATATTATATAAAGGTATTCACAGAAATAATATTTGAAAAAAATATAAAATGGAGAAATGTTATAAAAAAATGTAATAATATATTAGTCTTTTCAATGTTATTATTAACAACATTTCAACAATGGTATTTGATATGGCTTTTTACAATAATAATGTGGCAAAATAATAAAAAAATAAATAGGTTATTATCGATTACCATTATAACAGAACTTGCAAATGCAATATATATGTATAAATCAGAATGGTATATTTATGATGGTATATTTGTAATGACAATAATTTGTTTATTTATATTAAATATTTTTACTCAAAAAATATTGCAAAATTTTAGAAAGGAACAAAAAGATGAAAAAAAACAAAAAGTTTGAAATAATTGCGATTATTTTAATAATTTTATTTGCGATATCTATTTCACCCAAAACTCTTCAAAATGATACGTTTTATACAATAAAAATAGGGGAGTTAATTGTAAAAAATAAAAATATAGATATGTTAGAACACTTTTCGTGGCATTCTAATTTAAAATATACATATCCACATTGGTTATATGATGTTATTATATATTTAATATATAATATTGGTGGAATGTTTGGAATATATATATCAACTTGTATTTTTGCAGCAATTTTAGGAATTGTATTTTTTATTATAAATGTAAAGATTAATAAAAATCAAATTTTATCTTTTTTCATGACAATATTAGCATTATATATGTTGAAGCCATTTATTGCAGCTAGAGCACAATTAGTAACATATATATTGTTTATTCTTCAAATATATAGTATAGAAAAATTATTGGAAACTGGAAAGAAAAAATATGGAATATATTTAATAATAGATTCGTTATTGGTAGCAAACTTACATGTGGCAGTATGGCCATTTTCATTTGTATTATATTTACCATATATAGCAGAGTATTTTATTGCTTGTTTAAAAAAGAAAGAAAATAATTCAAAAATTATAATAAATAAAAATCCAAATACAAAAATATTAATTGTTTTTATGATTTGCTGTATATTAACAGGAATTTTTACCCCTTTAGGAGATACACCATATACGTATTTAATAAAAACAATGAAAGGAACTACTACAAATTTTATTCTTGAGCATATGCCAATGATTTTAATAAATAATATTGATGTTATTTGTGTTTTAATTGTTTTATTTGGACTATTAATGTTTACTGATGCAAAAATTGAAATGTCAGATTTATTTATGATTTGTGGATTAATTATTTTGATGTTATACTCTGGAAGACAAAAAAGCATTTTTATTATAATAGGATTAATATGTATTAATAGGATTATTAGTGAATTTTGTAATTCACATAATAGTAGTATTGATAAGCAATTGGTAGAAGCAATTATGAGAAAAAGTGTAATTATCATAATTATTATTTGTTTTATTATAGTAGATTTTTGTTTAATTTTTGAAAAAAGAAATGATCAATATGTAGATGAAAAAACATATCCAGTTGAAATGAGTAACTATATTTTAGATTATTTTAAGGAAACAGGATTTTATAATGTAAGAATTTTTAATGAATATAATTATGGAAGTTATTTATTATATAGAGGAATACCAGTATTTATTGATTCAAGAGCAGATTTATATTCTCCTGAATTTAATTCTGGAGTAAATGTTTTTGAAGATTCAGAGTCTGTAGGTTCTTTTGAAATGGATATTGATGAATTTGTAGAGAAATATAATATAACACATATCATATTGAGTAATCAATCTCAATTAAATAAAGTTTTGAAAAAAATAGAAGGAACTAAATATAAGTTAGTAAAAGAAGATGAAAACTTTTCATTTTATAAAATAGAAAATCTGTAAATTTGCTATAAAGAATAAAATGTGGTATAATAAAAGCAAAGCATAAATTTGCTGAAGTTGAGTTGGACTCATTAAGGAGGAAGAATATGTTTAGAGCTATGTTTTTATGTTTGTTCCTTGCTTGTCTTATTCCTTTTCTTGCACCGTTTTTTCTTTTTTTGGCAGTGGTATGTCTTATGTCTGTAATTGGAGAAATTCCGGTCTTGATTATCTTAGCAGTCCTGATTTGGTTTGCATATATTCGCAAGTCAGATTAAAAAGATGTGGTGTAGATAAAATCTGCACCATATCTTTTTAACAAAAATAGAGCAAAAAGATATTAGAAAAAGTAAAAAAAGGCTGAAAACATGTAAAAATAAGAAAAAAAGTAATAAATTTGGAAAAAAAGTCTTGCAATAAAATTAAAAATATTCTATAATTAGTATAGAATGTGTGTATTATGATTGGAGGGATTGAAATGAGAAAATTTTTGGCAAAAATAATATTAGCATTTGTAATTTTTTTAATAACAATGAATGTTCAATATCAATCAAATGCATATACATATTCAAGTGACTCAGGAATATATATGGCTGATTTAACTATAGATCCATCTCAATATAAACCAGAACCACAACAAAATACTAAAATGAATTCAATTGTTGGAACTATATTAGGAACATTACAAGTAATAGGAGCTTTTGCAATTGTTTTAGGAATTGCACTTGTTGGATTTCAAATATTACTAGGTTCTGCAAATGATAAGGCAGATGGAAAAGGTAAAGCAATTGGCTTTATAATTGGAGCTATAATGTTATTCAGTATAACTACAATAGCAAAATTAGTAATATCTGCAGTTGAATAAAGGAGTGATAAGTATGAAAAAAATGTTATTTAAAATATGTTTAATAACATTATTAGTATTATGTAGCCTATCGTTATATTCAACAACTTGTATGGCAGATAGTTCGTTAGATGATATAATGAACAATGGAAATAGTTTTTTGAATGCTGGAAGTGAAAGCTCAACAATGATAGATCAAAATGATTTAAAAAGTTTATCAAATTTCATATCAGGAGTATTATTAACAATAGCAATAGGAGTTACAGTAATAACTGGAGCAATAATGGGGTTAAATTTTATAACACAAAGTATAGAGGAAAAAGCCAAGGTAAAAGAATCAATGGTTCCTTGGATAATTGGAATAATAGTATCTTTTGGAGCATTTACAATTTGGGAAGTAGCGGTTAACTTATTCCAATCATTATAATAAAATAGTTATTAACATTTATATAAATAATAAAAAATAAAAAGAAGGGAATGAATAATATGAAAAAATCATTAAAAATTTTTGCAGTAGTATTAATAGCAATGTTAGTTGTATTTTCTGTATCTACATCTTCTTATGCGGATAGTGCAAAAGATGTTATAGGTGGAATAAATGCAGATACGAGTGGAATAAATTCACAAGGAATGAAAACTATTGCTGGTAGAGTATTAGGATTATTACAAATTGTTTCAGCAATATTAGCAGTAATCTTAGTAGCATACTTAGGATTTAAAATGGTATTAGGATCTGCAAATGAAAAAGCAGATGTTCAAAAACAATTTATACCATTAATAATTGGTGTAACAATAGTATTTGCTGCAACAAGTATTGCAAACTTATTATTAGGAATAATGAGTACTTAGAATAAAAAAAGCTACATTTTATGATATTTTTTATCATAAAATGTAGTTTTTTCTTTTCTTTTATGTTATAATAAAATGGTATAAATAGTTTGTAACGAAAGAGAGGAAAATATATGGCAAGATATACATATACCATACCAAGAAACACAAAAGGTGAAGGTAGAATATTAATGATATTTACCAAAAAATCATTTTTATGGACTGTTGCATGTGCATTTGTAGGATTAATAGTTGGATATTTACCAATTGGAGTTATTTTTCAACATCCATTTATAGGAATTGCAATTACATTAATATTTGCATTAATTGGCTTTGGAATAGCTACATTAAAAGTTCCAAATTCATCAAATTTTGAATTATTCAGAAAAACTGGAGGAGAAAATATTGATGAAATAATAATGAGGGCAATAAAATTTAAAAAACAAGGAAAAAAATTATATTTATATCACAAAGGAGGAAGTGACAATGAGTAATCCAGATCAATTAATTTCAGTTTTAACAATAGTAGCAGTTTTTCTAATAATATTAATCTTTACACTTATTGGCGTTTGGTTTTTTATTGTTGCTAAACAAAAGAAAAATGATGGAGAAAAAAGTGAAAAGAATGAAGCTACACCATCTCCAAATGCTACATACAATTTACAATCAATAATGGATTTTATGGAATTTGAAAAAGTAGAAGATAACATGATAATTCAAAAAAAAGGTAAATATTTGATGGTTCTAGAATGTCAAGGAATTAATTATGATTTAATGTCAGAAATGGAAATGGCTTCTGTTGAACAAGGTTTTATAGAGTTTTTAAATACATTAAAATTTGATATTCAAATATATGTTCAAACAAGAACTGTAAACTTGGAATCTAGTTTAAGAGAATATAAATTAAAATTTAGAGACATTGAAGATAAATATAATATATTACAAAATAAATATATGCAATTAAAAAGTGCGGAGTCAGGAATGTATACAGATAAAGAAATATATGATGCATATGTAGAATATGTAAAACAAAAAAATAAATATGAATATACAAAAGATATAATTGCAAATACAGAGAAAAGTAGTTTAAATAGTAGTGTATTACATAAAAAATATTATATTATAATTTCTTGTTATGAAGAAGAAATAAATACACAAAATTATTCACGAGATGAAATACAAAGTATGATTTTCTCAGAGTTATATACAAGAGCTAGATCAATTATGAGAACCTTATCAAGATGTGAAGTAAATAGTAAAATATTAGATTCAAAGGGATTAGTTGAATTATTATATAATGCTTATAATAGAGAAGATTCAGACATATTCAGTGCACAAACTGCAATAAATGCAGGTTTTGATTCATTATATTCAACAGCTCCTGATGTAATTGATAAGAAGATGAAATTAATTAATAAACAAATAGAAGAAAATGGAACAAAATTAGCAAATGAGGCTGTTATGGAAGCAAAAAGTGATAAAGAAATGATGCTTAGAATAAGAGAAGAAAATGCTAAAAACTTAATATTTGATTTTGCTGAACAATTAATTTCAGAAAATGAAGAATATTTAGGAAAAGATATATCAGAAGATGCTAAAGTTAAGGTAAGAAGAAAAAAGAAAGAGGCAACGGAAGGAGGAAATGAGAATGAAACTAATGAAAAAACAAAAGCAACAAGAGGAAGAAGACCAAGCTCAGGTAATGAATAATGAAACTTTATATTTGAAGAAAAAAAGTATAAAGGAATTAATTGCTCCATCTGGAATAGATGCATCAAATATAGATCATCTAGAAATAATTTCAAATGTTAAAAGATATGCTAGAAGTTTTTATGTTTCTACATTACCAAGAACATGTATATTCCCAGAATTATTTAGGTCTCTTTATATGTTTGGCGATATAAATACATCAATTTATATAAGACCAATTCAAGAGTCTAATTCACAAAATGATTTGAACAAAATTATAACAGAACTAGAAACAGAAAGAATTGTTGCTAATGATAAAGGCAATATAAACAGAGAAAGTATATTAACACAAAAAAGATATGAAACCGAACAATTAAGAGATGAAATTGCTGCAGGATTTAATAAATTATATGAAGCATCAATTGTTTCTACATTGTTTGCTTATAGTAAAGAGGATTTGGATAAATTATCAAAAATGTTAACAGCAGAAATGGCAAAATCTCTTGTAGGGATTAGAAGTGCATGGGCAATTCAAGAAGATGGTTTTAAATCAGCATTACCATTAATGGATGACAGAATAAAAAAGACTCAAATATTTGATAGACCATCTATGGGAACAATATTTCCATTTACAACTTCAAATATAGGACATGATACAGGTGTTCCAATTGGTGTAAATAAACAAACTGGAGTTCCAATATTATTTGATAATTTCCATTCATCACTTACAAATTATAATATGGTTATATTTGCTAAGTCTGGTGCTGGTAAATCAGTAACAATGAAAACATTAATTTCAAGATCTTCAGTACTTATGGGAATTGAAAGTTTGACACTAGATGCTGAAGGGGAATATTCTGTTGTAGCAGATGCGTTAGGTGGAATAAATGTTGTAATAAGCCCTACATCAAAAACAATTATTAATTTATTTGATATAGAAATAGAAAGAACAAAAGATGAGATAACAGGAAGAGAAAGAGATACATTAAATGTTGAAAGTAAAGTAGAAGATGTTACACAAGCATTAATGACAATGGCCAAAGGTAGTACAAGAACTAAAGAAGTAAATGAGCTTACAAAGCAAATTATTGCTGAAGCTGTTTCTCAAGAGTATGCGGCACGTGGAATTACAGCAAACCCAGCAAGTTTGTATGAAAATTCATCTTCAAGTAATGTTTTTGAAAGAAGAAGAAAAGAAATGCCAACAATTGGGTCATGGTATAAAAGAATTAAGCAAAGTGCTCAAAGTAATACAAATAAAGATTATGAGTTCCATTATAGTTATTTATTAAAAGTAATGAAACAATATATAAGAGAATATAATGGTCAGATGGCATATTTTGATGGTCAATCTACATTTGATTTAATGGAAGGAGCACCATTAATAAATATCGATATATCACAATTGGAAGAGCGTTTTGCAAGACCACTTGCTCAACAAATATTAATGTCATGGATTTGGGAAAAATTTGTTAAGAAAAATAGTGAAGATAAAAGAAAAGCAAGACAAAAAAGAGTTATAGTCGATGAAGCATGGATGTTACTTCCATTCCCTGAGGCTGTTGATTTCTTAAATAAAATGGCAAGACGTGCCAGAAAAAGAAATGTTTCACTTGCAATTATTTCTCAAAGATTCCAAGATTTCTATGAAAAGCCAGAAGCTCAAGCAGTATTAACATCATCAGATACAAAGTTGTTTTTAGCACAAGACAAATCTGAAATTCAACAATTGAAAGAAGTTTTCAAATTAAGTGAAGGTGAAGCTTCATTCCTTGTTACTTGTTCTAAAGGTGAGGGATTGTTGAAGGTTGGACAAGATACAGCAGTTATTCAAATTACACCAACAAGAAAAGAATTTGAATTTGTTGAAACAAATATGAATAAATTGGTTGCTAATAACCAGAGAGATGATCAAAGAAATATAAATAAAAATTAATGGAGTTTAAAATGCAAAATGTGAAATATGTTGTTGGATTTAAGACAGAAAAGGAGGAGGTGAAAAATAATGTTAAAAAAACATAAGCAATTTATTAGAGTCTTTGCAATATTTTTAGTTTTGGTAATATTTGCAAATATTGTGATACCTAATATATCTTTTGCAAGTAGTTATGATGATTTGAAAGCTTTAGTTACAGAAATTGAGAATGATCAAACATTGGCTTCTACAGTTTATACAAATTTTTTATATAGTAAGGATCCAAGACCAACAAAAGAGGTATATGGTGATGAGTATGTAGATGCGATGACTAAATGGTTGGCAGTGGCATTGATACCAGAAAAAGATAGAAGTACTAAAATTAAAAATGCCTTTATAGAGAGTGAGCCATATTTAAATGAAAATTTGAAAGCAGAAGACATTGATGATACATATTATTTAAATGCTTATAATGAAATTAAAAAAACAAAAGATACTTATGACAAAGCAAAAGATGAAGGAAAATCAGATATAGATGCATCTAATGAAGCTGGAAAAGATCTAAATGACACAATGACTGATAAAGTTCAACAAGATGTTCAAGATAAACATGATATGGCAACTGGAAAAGGTAATTATGATATAGATGATGGTGGAACTAGTTTTATAAAAGACGGTGTAGGACGGAATATTAATGAAACCATTAACATTTTTTTGGCAATCAATATTAGATGCAGTAAATGCTATAATGCAAAATGTAATGTTATCAAATGAAGATGAAGAAAGTCCATTAGCAAAAGTTGCTTCTATTATAGGAGATGTATTTGATGTTGTAAATAGTGAAAAAAAAGACGAACTATTTGATGCAGGAAATCCTACAGAAACTATAACAGCTCGTATATCGAGAACAGATGTATGGGATGCTCTTTCAGAATTTGCTATACCACATATTCATTATAGTTGTGAAGAAATATTTGCTGGAAAAGTTGGATTGTTAAATATTGATTTTATTTCTGGTCAGGGACAGACTTCAAGTTTGAAAACTGTAAGATCAGTAATAGCATCATGGTATAAAATATTAAGATTGATTGCAACTGTATTATTTTTATCTGTATTGATATATACAGGCATAAAAATAATGATAAGTTCAACAGCGAAAGACAAGGCAAAATATAAAGAATGGATAATAAACTGGATAATTGGTTTTGCTATATTGTATTTTTTACATTATTTAATGAGTTTTATAATTGTAGTAATTTCTAAATTTAATACAATGTTATCAAATTCAATGCAATATGTTAATGTTTCTGTAAAGGGAACAGCAAGTTCATTTTCATTTAATACAAATTTAATTGGACTTGTAAGATTTTGTGTTCAGTCAGATAATTTATTATTTAGAACTGGATATTTGATATTATATACAATGTTAACAGTGTATACATTTAAGTTTACAATGATTTATTTAAAGAGATTGATAAATATGGCATTTTTAACATTGATTGCTCCAATAGTTGCTTTTACATATCCAATTGATAAAATGGCAGATGGGCAAGCACAAGGATTTGATATGTGGGTAAAAGAATACATATTTAATGCTTTATTACAACCAATGCACTTTTTACTATATTATGTTTTAGTTGGTTCTGCAGTGAGAATATCAGGAACAAACCCATTATATGCAATTGCTGTATTAGCATTTATGCCAGAAGGAGAAAGATTATTAAAGAAGATATTTGGATTTGATAAAGCTGGCGGAGGAACAGTAAAAGGAATGCAAGATGCAATTGCAGGTGCAGCTATAGCATCAAGTTTAAAAGGAATGTTAGGAAAAGGACCAAAAGGTGGACCTGATGCAAGTAAGATGCAATCACCAGGTGCATTAATAAAAGATTTTAAAGATGATAAACTTAGTGCGGCAGGTGCAGCATTAGGTGCGGCAGGTGCAGCATTAGGTGCGGCAGGTGCAGCAGGCACAACTGCAGGAGCAGCGGCTGCACAGGCACATGAAGATGAACATGATCATGATGATCCGCCACCACCACCTCCACCACCACCTCAACAACAACAGCAGCAACAATCACAACAACATCAATCGCAACAACAAAATAATGGTGATGATAGTAATTTACCACCACCACCTCAGTTTAATGGAAATATGGAACCAATTAAACAGAATGGAAAGACACCAATACGTCAATTAGCAGATAGAATGAAAAATTCCAGAGTTGGAAAATCAAAAGTTGGAAGAGGAGCACTTGCGGTTGCGAAAAAAGCGGTAAAACCAATATATGATTTTGATAAAAGTGGAAAATATAATGGAAAAAGATTTATTAGAAATGTTGCTAAAGGTGCAGTTGGAACAGCTGTAGGACTTACAGCAACGGCAGTTCAAGCTGGAATAAGTTTAACAGATGGTAAATATAGCCCAGCAGAAGCAATTGGATCATTTGCTGCAGGTTATGCATTTGCTGGTAATGCTGCGGGAGGAGTTGTAGATACATTTACATCTGGTTATAGAGATGGTTATACAAAGCCAGAAAAAATGAAAGCATTCCAAGAAGATTTCTCAAATAGAGATGATGTAATTCAGTTCTGTAAAGAAAATTATGGAGATGATTGGAGAGAACAAAGAGATAGAATGGTAAATAACTTTGTTCCAAGAGGTTTCACAGATTTAAGTGAAATGAAAGAAATGATGAAATATTCAAATAATGCAACAGCTGAACTTACAAAAAATAATAGTAATTTAACTGAAAAACAAAAAATTGAGATAAGAAATAAACAAGACTTAACAGCAATGGCAATAAAGAATGTTCAAAAGAGAAAAGCTAAGGAAGGAACTTCTGGAACACCATATAATGAGAAGAAAGAAAGACAATTAATTGCTGCAAGAACAAAAGGAATGAGTCAAGCACAAGCAGAAACAACAGCAAATACAATACGAAATGAAGATGAAGCAATAAGAAGATATAACCAATACTTAGAAAAATAAGGCAATTTTTATGAATTACACTCTTTTAGTATATTTTAGAGAGTGTAATTAAAAAAGTTACTTTAATATTTAGAGAGGTGATGTAATGAAAAAAAATATTTTTAATAAAATATTGATTTGTGTAAGTATAATAATTATTTTACTTAACTGGTTATTTTGCAATATAGTATTAGCTGAATCAACAAATGAAAATTTAGAGGATATAAGCGTTGCAGAAGGAAATGTCGGAGAAGAAACATATTCAGAATTAAGAAAAAAATTAGTTGAAGAGTTAAGAAGTAAATTAGAAGAGGCATATTCTTATTCTGGAACAGTAGAAGAACTTGCTGATCTATGTGGAATTGATTTAAATGATACTACTGCAGGAGAAGTTACATCATCTGAAGGTAAAATTATAAAAATTGATGACAATACAACAATAGTATTAGGCTTTGAAATGAAATGTGAAACTGGTTCTAAAAGTCAATATATAACAGATGACAATACAGATGGTAGATATACAGAAATGAAAATAAGTAATATTAAGGTTGTAAAAAATACAGGAGCAGATAATACTACGAAAAAAAATGAAGAAGCTAAATCTTCAAGTTTCATAAATTTTACAAATGAAATGATTGTTGGTGGAAAAACATATTCAGGAGATACTAATTGGGACATAGGAGGAGTATTATTAAAACCATTCTTTTTTTTGGTTAACTGTGTTGCAGATACTTTACTAGGAATTATTCAAAAATTTATGTATTCTGATGTAACAGATCAGGCCCAAATAACAAATTATGTAAAAACAAATTATATAGATAAATGTAGAGTTGTTGACAGTAGAAATATAGATACAATGTTTGATCTTTCTTTAAATAATCAAATTCTTTGTTATTTAGGTTCTAAAGGAAAAATAAGTAATGTTGAATATCCTCATATTCATTATAGTCCAGAAGAAATATTTGCTGGTAAAATAAGTTTATTAAATATTGATTTTATTTCTGGTGTTGGACAAGCAGAAGGACTAGGAGTTGTAAGACAAGCATTAGCTAATTGGTATAAGGCATTAAGATTAATAGCAACAGTTGGATTTTTATCTGTATTAATATATATTGGTATAAAAATAATGTTAAGTGCAAATACAAAAAATAGGGCTAAATATAAAGAATTAATAATAGATTGGATTGTTGGATTAGCTATTTTATATTCTATGCATTATATAATGTCATTTATAATTACAGCAATAAATATGTTTAATGATAAATTAGGAGCAAGTATGCCACTTCTAAGAGTTGTTGGCGGAAATGGATATGATACATTTGCAACTAATTTAATCGGATTAGTAAGATTTTGTACAGAATATGATACAATTGCAGTAAAGATTGGATATGAAATTATGTATATAATGCTTGTAGGATATACAATAAAATTTACAGTTATTTATTTAAAAAGAGTTTTAAATATTGCATTTTTAACATTAATTGCACCAATTGTAGCATTTACATATCCAATAGATAAATCTATTGATGGAAAAGCGCAAGGTTTTTCAATGTGGATAAAGGAATATTTTTTTAATGCATTAATTCAACCAGTACATTATTTATTATATTATGTAATGGTTAGCTCAGCAATGGGAATTGCTGTAAAAAATCCATTATATGCAATTGCAGTTTTAACATTTCTAACAGAAGCAGAAAGATTGTTGAAAAAGATATTTAGATTTGATAAAGCTCGTGAAGGAATGGTTGGAGGACTTGGTGCTGTTTCAATGGTTTCTGCAGCTAATGGTGTAAAAAAATTAGTTGGAAAAAAAGGCAATGGAGCAAATTCATCAAAAGCAATTGGATATCCAGGAGCATTAAATAAAGATTATAAAACAGCAGAATTATTAAATGATTCAATACAAACTACACAATCTCCAACATCAGCAGATGATGATAGAGAAAATATAGATGATGATGAAAATAATAATGGACCAATAGGTGATAATACAAATCATAGATTGAGCAATAATAATATTCAAGATATAGAAGAGCCAATTGGAAGACCAAAGTTATTAGGTGATATAATTCCTAGAAGTGAATTACCAGCAAATAAAAAACCAATAAAACAACTTATGAGAAGTATGCATGAAAAAAGAAAAGATTTAACTGCACAAGCACTCGAAACACCTGTAGGACAGACAATGTCAAATATAGCAAATTCTAGAGGTGGAAGAGTAGCTATGAGAATTGGTAGTGGTATAGGAGCTATAGGGAAAAGGGCAATAAGACCAATATATGATGTAAATAGAACTGCAAAATATAATGGAAAAAGGTTTGTAAGAAATATAGCTAAAGGAGCTGTTGGAGCTGGAATAGGAATTACGGCAGCTGCAGTTCAAGCTGGAATAAGTTTAACAGATGGTCATTATAAACCAACAGAGGCATTAGCATCTTTTTCAGTAGGATATGCATATGGTACTAAAAAGACGGATAATATTATAGATACTTTCGGAACAGGGTATGTTGAGGGATATGATAAAAATGAAAAGATGGAAGTATATAAAGAAAACTTTAAAAATAGAGATGATGTAATACAATTCTGTAAAGAAAAATATGGAAATGAATGGAGAGAGTATAGAGATAGAATTGTAGATAATTATGTAACAAGAGGCTTCATAGATTTGGATGAAATAAAACAATGTATAACATATTCTAATGCAGTTGCAAAAGAAGAAGTTGAAGAAAATCCAGAAACTGCAAGCTTAACAGGAAGAGCTAAGGAAAAGGCAATTGATAAAGAAAGAGATAAACAAGATGTAATTGCAATGTCTATACTTACACATAAAAAGAAGAGGAAAAAACAGAATATATCATCAATTACATATAATCAAAAGAGAGAAAAACAATATTTGGATTCAATTACAAAAGGAATGGATACAGAAAAAGCAGAAAAAACAAGAAAAGAAGAAAAAGCAGTAAGTGCATCAATAAGATATTTTGATAGCAAAACAACATAAAGAATGAGGTGAAAATGTGCAAAAAATTGTATATAAATTATTAACATGTATTATATTAATGAATATTTTATTTCAATTTAATTATAGTAGTATTATATATGCAGTTACTTCGGCTACAACAGTAACACAGAGTACTACATCTGGTACAACAGCAAGTACTACGGAAGAAACAATAGACCCAGATCAAGATGTTACAAATGCAGATGATGATAATTTAGGCGCAGATATTAATGATGACTCAGGAACATTATTAGGTCCACTAGTAGAAATAGTTAGAGCAATTGGAGATGCTATAATGTCAATATTGACTAAGTGCATGTTGGGAACTTCATTTGAAAGTATGATGGTTTCATGGGACGAAGTTGATAATTCAAAATTGTCAGAAGCAAATACAAGTAAAACATATACGGAAAGTGAGATTAATGAATTTAAAAATGCATTTGACAATTTACCAGATTTAAAATATCCAAATTTTAAATATACACCAGAGGAAATTTTTAAAGGAGAAATTGACGTTTTTGGAATTGATTTTATTGGAGGAAATACTGTAAAAAATGGTGAAGTAAAACAAAATGAATCAACAGGATGGAATTCATTAAGAAAAATGGTTTCAATATGGTATCAAGTTTTGAGATATATAGCTGTTATTGGATTATTATCAATTCTTATATATTTAGGTATTAAAATTATACTTAGTTCATCAGCGGGAAAAAAAGCAGAGTATAAAAGTGCATTAATAAATTGGATTATTGCTATGTTTTTAATATTTATAATGCATTATATAATGGCATTTATAATAGTTTTAATTCAAAAATTCACTACTTTACTTGGTAAAAGTATAGGAAATATAAAAGTTACATTTGGTGATAAAACATTTATCACGAATTTTATGGGATTAGCTAGATTTCAAGCACAAGAAAATTCACTAACAGATCAATTAGGATATGTTATCATATATATAGCATTTATAACATTAACTTTTAAATTTACATTTATATATTTTAAAAGAATGTTAAAAATGGCAATTTTAACACTTGTTGCACCACTTGTTGCAATGATGTATCCATTAGATAAAAAAGGTGGAGGAAAAGCAAGAGGGTTTGATTTCTGGTTAAAAGAATATATATATACAGCATTATTACAACCAGTTCATTTATTATTATATAATTTATTAATAGGAACAGCTGTGCAAATATCAGTAAAAAATCCAATATATGCAATTATAGCATTGTTCTTTATGGCAAATGCAGAAAAAATGTTTAAGAAAATATTTGGATTTGGAAGAGCTGGAAAAGGAATGGAAAATGGACTTGAAAAAACTATTGGGGCTGCGGCAATGACATCAGCAGTTATGAATGGTGCTAAAAGAATGTTTGCACCACCACCAGCACCAAAAATAAAAGAAACAAGTAAAAATGGTAGTGATGATAAAAATAACTTAAATACAGATACTGATGATGATGATCAATGGGATGACTATGATGACGAAGAGGAAGTAGCACCAGAGTCTTTGTTACTTGATAAAGGAATTCTTAAGACTAGGGAGAATTTGGCAGATGAAGAATTTAAGAAAGAGAGAGAACAAACAAAATCATTTGAAGAAGCATTTAATAAACTAAAACAAGATGGATTAATAGAAGGAAAAGGACATAATAGTCCATATAATAGAGTAACAGAAGGAAGATTTAAAATTTTAAGAGCAGCAATAAAAGCTAATGAAGATCCATTTGAAAAAAATAATATTCCATTACAATATAATGATGAATATTCACATCTAAATTCAAATCAATTATTAGATAAGATGAGATGGCATTTAGAAAGAGGAGAAATTGATGAGGCACAAAAATATTATAATGTTCTACATAAGAGAATATTACAAAATAAATATATAAGAAATCATGGAAATCCTCAGGCATTTTTGGAGAGACCATATTCAAATCTTAGTGATGAACAATTAAAATTACAATATGAAATGGCAAAAAAAGCAAATAATAAAGAAGAAATGAGAAAATATGAGGAAGAAATGGAACTTAGAAATAAAGCTAAAGGACAAGTTCCTCAACAAATAGTTACTAACCAAAATACAAATGAAAATATGAATAATACAGATGAAAATAATACAGAAACTAATCCAGAAAATGAAGAAAAACAAACAAAGAAAAATGAATATAAAGATAGAGGTACTTTAGATAGATTTAGAAGAGGAACTATAAGTGGAGTAAAGGCATTAGGAAAGAAAGCCATAAAACCTGTTTGGAATTTTGACAAAACAGCTGGTGAAAATGTTCAAGAATTATTAACAGACAAAGTTTTGAAAGGGGCTGTACAAGCAACAGTAGGAGTAACAACAGCTGCTGTACAAGCAGGAGTTAGTTTGACAGATGGAAAATATACAGCCAAAGAGGCAATTGGTTCTTTAGCAGGAGGAATTGCCCTTGGAGGAAAAGTGTATAAAAGTGGCAAGAAGTTTGCAAAAGGAGTTGCTAGAGAAGTAAATTATGGCAGTTCAGATGACGAAAGAAAAAATAGAATAGCTAAAGATTGGTCTGAAAGAGATGATGTTCAAGATGAATTTAAAAACACTTATGGTGCAAAATCAGATGAAATGATTAGAAGAGCAAAACATATAGTTGTAAAATCTGCTATACAAGATGTTAATGAGCAAAAGAAAATTTTTAGATATTCAAATTACTTAAGAAAACATAATAGTTCTTATAGCATTGAGGAAGCAGATAAAAAAGCATTAGAAGTATACAAGTATAAGAATAGTTTAGAAAGCAGAAATCAATTAGACAGAGTTATTAATGATAAGTCTGCAAGGGAGGAGATAGCAGAAAGAGCAGTGCAAAACAATCGTAGTTCAAAATCAAGTGATTTAGTTAGAAAAAATTGTTTGGATATGATAGAAAGTGCAGTAGAGTTTAACAATGTTCAAGAAAATTCTGAATTAGATATTTTTGGAGGTGAATAGAATGAACAATTTTATGAGATTTTTTAATAAAAATCAAAAAAATATTTTTCTGGCTACAGCAGTAGTTATATTTGTGATATTAATAATAGTTATATTAAATCAATATTATATAGCTCAAGAAGAAAATAATCAAAAAATAGCACAAGATAAACAATTGACAACAGAAAATGGATATTCAAATCAAGAAAATGTTACATTAGATAATATAGAAACAGAGTCAGTAAAAAAATTAAATAATAATACTATTGAAAATACAATGAAAAAGTTTGTTAGTTATTGTAATAGTGGGGATTATGTGCAAGCATATAATATGTTGACAGATGACTGTAAAGAAGCATTAAAATATAATGATGCTAAAACTTTTAAGGAATATTACATAGATTTAAGATTTCCTGAAAAACAAGAGTATTCTTTATCAAAATGGGCTGTAGAAGGAGATAATGCAGTTTATTTGGTAACTTTTAATGGAGATTTATTAGCAACAGGAGGAGAAAAATATTCTTCTAATGAAGAGTATTATACATTTGTAAAAAAAGACAATGAATATAAAATAAATGTAAATAATTATATTTATTGTGAAAATAAAAATACTAGATATGTATTTGACGATATAGATGTTAAAATTGGAAAAATTAATAGATATAGTAAATATGAAGAAATGACAATAGAAATAAAGAATAATTCTCAAAAGACAATTGCAGTTACAACAAATGATGCTGGTAATAGAGTATATTTAACTAATACTAAAGGTGCAATATATTCGTCTATAAATAGTGTACTTGATGAACAAGACTTAATTTTAAATGCAGGGGAGACTAAAGAAATTACAGTTAAATTTAATAAATTATATAGCGTTGCAAATAAAGCAGATAAACTAATATTTCCAAAAATAATATTAGATTATGAAGATTATTTAAGTACACATAATAGAACTGCATATTCAAATACAACAACAATAACAGTTCAATATAACTAGAAGGAGGAAAATATGAAAAAAACATTATTAAGAAATTTAATAATTGCGATTTTAGTAATTATAATCATTTTTTCCACAATGACTCGAACATATGCAATAGGAGTAATAAATTCAGTAGAATTAGCAGACCTTAGTTTATCTAATTCTGCTGATGATAAAAGTTCTAATATTGGTAGTAGTACAGCTACCAGTTTATTAGCAGGATTAGAAGAAGCTTCTTCAGATTTAAAAAATATGGTTTCTATAACAAGTAATGGATATGAATTACAAGGAAATTATGCATTAAGAATTATACAAGCATTGGAAAAAGCTTCTGTTGATACATATGCTTTTGGATTTAGAGATGAAGATTATGATATAAAAGCTAATGACAATACAAGTCAAACTTATACACCAGATTCCCAACTGAAAAATGTATTAGATAAATATATTAGAACAGAATTAAAAAATATGTTACCTAATATAGGTTCTTATGCACATACAGCAATTAATGGAAATGTTAAAATAAAAAGATATACTAGTAAATTTGGTAGATATAATGCTTCAAATTCTGGTGGAACATCACAAGAAAATGGAATGGATTTTGGAGAAGGTATAACATTGGAATATGTTCCATATGCTACGTTAAAAAAATATTCAGAGCTTACAGCAAGATCTTATGCTGAAACTCAAAAATATTTAAAGTACTTTTCAATAAATCCACAAGGAATGAAATTGTGTATATTAGTTTCAGAAGAAAATTATGTTTGGGATTATGATAATATAACACCTAATAGAGCAATTGATGATTCAGGAACAAAAGATCCTGCAGGTGTTGAATTATTACCAGATGATTATGCAACAGCAACAAGAGTAGAATCAACATTTAAAATAAAAGAATATGAATATTTAAACTTGTTAGAACAAACAGCAACACCAGTAAACTACTTTCTTGCAATGCAAATGATTTCACAAAACGAAGATTTTATGAATGAGCTTCTTGATAAATGTAATAGTGATTCAAAAATCGAGATTGGTTTTTTAGAATCAACAGAGACCGACTTTATTCATTATAATTATGGAACAGATGCTAAAGATGTAATAAGAGGTGGAAAATTAAGTACATATCAAGTTGATACTTGGAATAGATGGGATTGTTGTAAAGATATAACAACAACAACAACAGATTCAGAGGGAAATGTTACTAGCCATACAGAGGAGAAACCTCATTCTGGAAAAGAGTTAGTAAATAAACAGATAGGAGATTATATTGGAAATGAAGATGAAGTTTATGCAACATGTTTAAAGTATGCAGGATATGAATTAAAAGATTTTTTGAATGTAAAAATAAAAAATACGGGAGATTTATATTTAATAAGAGCTGAAACATGGAATATGAATTACCAATTAAAACCTAAAGTTGGAGGAATAGAAAGGCCATTTAAGAAATTAAATAGTGTAAAGAAAATTGATATAAAACCAGATCCTGTACCATATGTTGAAAGACTAGAGCCATATGAAGAAAGAAGAATTGGAAGACATAATTGTGATGCTAATCATTATAGTAATCTATATGAATGGAAAAATACGCATTTTTATATATACGAAGGAAAAGCGGAATGGACAAATAAATATAATATTTATACAGTTATAGATGGTGAATATAAAACAGATTTTATAATAGGATTAATAAAAAAATATCCACAAGTTCAAAATAATTTCACATCAGCTGCTAGTTTATTATTTTCTTTATTGGAGCAAAATGGAAATACACAAGAATTAGAAAGATTTATGAGAACAGTTATAACTCAAGTAACAGGTAATCAATATTTAACAGAAAATACTCAAAACTTGAATTATGATTTTGCAGTAGGATTATCAGAAGATTCAATGTATAGTTTTAATATTAATTCAAATGATACTAGTGCAACACCAAAAAGTTATAAAGTAGATACAGATTCGTCTGCAAGTAGTTCTAATGGACCAAAAATGTCTGGAGGAAGCGGAAAAACAAAATGGACATTATCAAAATTAACTACAATAAAAACAACAGATCAAGATGGAGAATTTATTTCAAATAGGCAATATTATTATTTTAAGCAAGGAACAGGAACTAATATATGTGGTAGAGCATCTCTAGCAATATGTTTAAGTGGATTAGGAATAAAGAATCCAAGTACAGGACAACCATATACGCCAACAGAGATAAGTCCCAATAATACAAATGCATGGTTTTCATGGATGAGTTCCGTAGGAGCAACAGGAGTAAGATATACAAATAACTTAAAAGCAAAACTAATTGAACAATTAAGTACAGGAAATCCTGCAATAGTTCATATAAAAGCAAATTCTGATCCAAGTAATATTTATAATACAAAAGGTGGCCATTTTATTGCCGTTGTAGGCTTAAAATATGAAGGAGACGCATTAGCATATGTATTGGATCCAGGAAGTTCAAGAGCTACAAGAACAGAAAATTATATTAATATAAATAAGATATTAGCATATGCAGATGAAGTAAGAACAGTAAAATTAAAATAAATATATTTCAGAAAGGTATTTATAAATGAA
>OLNZ01001068.1_pt1 | contig 21892 bp, 17 predicted proteins | sample 1672981 | NCBI WGS metagenome assembly OLNZ01 (sample SAMEA3136743, study PRJEB25190) | human gut metagenome | biome: human gut; feature: human-associated habitat; material: faeces | place: Austria | collected 2013 | reverse complement strand
CAATAATCGCCGCCCTCTTTCCGGAGCATTCTTCGGTAAAGAGGGCGGTATTTTTTGCGCGAAAGACCTTACGGAACTTTGACACAAGTTTTACGCCGCTATGGTCGCACCTCCTGGATGGCCCCTGCTACACTAAGGGCACCTCAAGCAAAGAAACTAGGAGGAAAATGCTATGCAATGGAAACGAAAACTATCTGGCGTTCTGGCGGCGGCCATGCTGGTGGGCGTGATGCCAACCACGGCCCTGGCCTGGGACGCCCCGACGAATTCTTGGGACAAAGCCTCCCGCGACGGTGTAGCAGCCCGCTTCTTCGTGGGCAGCGACACCCACATCGGGCGAAACAACGACGCCAGCAAAAAGCTGACCAACGCCCTGTTATCCTTTTCCCAGGTAGACCCCAACGCCACCGGTGTGCTGCTGGCGGGGGACGTGACCAACAACGGCACAGAAAGTGAATACGATTCCCTGATGAGCATCATCAACGAAAGCGAGTTAGGGAAAGCAGGCAAGGTCAAGCTGTCGATGGGGAATCATGAGTACCACACTGGCGATATGGCCCGATTTGAGAGCAAGACCAAGCAGAGTGCCAACCAAGTAATCTATTACAATCAGGAAGGTGATACGGTTACGGAATCTGCTACAGCAGGGGATACCCTGGTCGCCACCGTCATCAAGCTTAGCGCGAATAGCAGCGGCGGGGATTACACCGGCCAGTATGACATGGTGAACACAGCACTGGAGACATCTACCAGCAAGAATCAAAAGGCCCCTGTGATCATATAGGCCACCACGGAATTCCCAACACGGCTTATGTGACAAACGAGTGGAAGGGAAATTACGGAGCGATGGTCGATCTGTTCAAGCAGTATCCCCAGGTCATCCACATCTCCGGACACTCCCACTCGACTTTGGAGGATGCCCGCTCTATCTATCAGGACGATGGTTACACCGCCATTCAGGATGGCGCGATCGGCGCGTACTTTGAGAATGAATCCGGAAAGATCGACCCGACCACTGGCAAGGGTTCCACCTATCCCGAGAACGATGAGATCGCTTCCCAGGCGCTGCGGATCGACGTTGGGACGGACGGCACGGTGACGATCTACCGCATGAACCTGACCACCGGCGAGTACATGTATGAGGACGAGCCGTGGACCTTCAACGTCAGCGACAAAAGCAGCTTAGTTTATACAAAAATCAGAAAAAGCTCGGCAGCACCTGCATTTGCTGAGGATGCCCAGGTCACAGCCACCAGCGCCAGCGGCACGGCCATGACGGTCAAGTTCCCGGCAGCGACTCCAGCAACTAGACGCAATGAGGATATGATCCACGAATACTGGATCACCCTGACCAACACCGAAACGGACGAGGCCGTGACTAAAAAGGTCTTTGCGGATTACTATGAGGCATCCCCGAAAGCACAGTGGTCCGTCAAGATCAGGGACCTGACAGCCAACACGCCGTATTCTGTTGCGGTCAAAGCAGTGACTTCTTTTGGCACAAAGAGCGCAGCGATCACCACAGAAGAGCCGATCACCACCGGGCAGGGCTACCAGGCGGTCTATCCCGCTCAGGCGATCCTGGATGTGGATTTCTCTCAGAATGAGACGGGTGCAGACGCCAAAGGACATGCCTTGAAGACTTACGGAACGCCGGAGTTCAAAGAGGACAGCACGCTGGGCCGGACGGTAGCTTGCTTCGATGGTGTGGATGACGGCCTGCGTTACGCAATGACATCGGATGACTACGAAAAGCTGACCAAGAATTTCACCATCGAGCTGTATTACAAGCCTCTGGACACAGAGAACAACAACCCGATGGGCAACACCCAGAGTTCCGGTTTCTGCTTTGAGCAGAAGAGCGGCACCAATACCCTGCAGTTCTGGGCGCATATCGGCGGAGCTTATCAGAAGCCTGAGGCAGACGTCGTTCAGAATAGCTGGAACCACGTGGTCGGCACCTATGACGGACAGAACGTCAAGATCTATCTCAACGGCGAGCTGAAAGATACCGTTTCTGCCGCAGGAGAGCTGAGTGAGCCGCCGCATTACCTCTTCCTGGGTGGTGACACCACCAGTGGAGGGGAGCTGGAATATCAGGCGCATTGCGAGGTCGCACTGGCGCGGGTCTACACCGGAACCATGACGGCGGACGATGTCAAGGCCGCATATCAGGCCGCTTCTAAGACCAGTGAGACGCCAAATCCACCCTCCGTGACGTTGCCCACAGCCGATATGCTGGACGTAGACTTCTCTAACGGCACGGCCAAAGATGCTTCTGAGACCAACAACACCGCACGAACAGTCGGCTCTCCGGTCATTCAGGACGATGCCGACTTCGGCAAAAAGGTTGCTGCATTCAACGGCAGCTACGACGCGCACATGTATCCGTTTGACGACACCAAGTACGGCAAGATGACGAACGCCGTCACCATCGAAAGCGTATTCTGCTACAACGAAGTACCGGCCTCCGGCGAGCACGATATCTTCTCTAATCAGCAGAGCGGTGGTATCGGCCTGGGCCTGGAAAATGGCAACTTACAGTTCTACTGCAACATCAACAAAACTGCTGGTGGCCATGGTTATGTACAGCCCGACGCTCAGATTGAAGCGGGCAAGTGGTACCACGCCGTCGGCACGTTTGACGGCAGCAAGGTACGCCTGTATCTGAATGGCGAGCTGGTTGCCGAGGAGGACGCCGGCGGCTCCACCGTACACTGGACGACCAGCGCCGGTGCAAAGAACTTTGTCATCGGCGGCGACAGCGATGGCTCAGATAGTGCACAATTTTTCTCCAATGGCAGCGTCTCCCTGGCACGCCTGTACAGCAAGGCCATGTCTGCAGAGCAGGTGGCACAGGCTTATGCGGCGCTCGATCCGGTGATGCTGGACTTTAACAGCTCGGTCGGCTCGCTGGCGCTTAATCAGGGGTGCACCGTGCCGACCGCGACGGCTAGCAATGGTTCTGCCGTGACTGTTACCGTGACCGATCCCGACGGTGCAGCCATCACGTTAACGGACGGTAAGTTCACGCCGAGCAAGGAAGGTATCTATACCTTTGTTTATCGAACAGAGGATGGGAAAAAGACCCAGACCATTGTTCGCAAGGCGGTTGACATGGATAATTTGCCTGTGACCCTTGGCCTCGTCTCTGCTGACCAGGCCGCCGCAGGTGGACAGTTCAACGTCAGCGTCCACCTGAACCGAGACAGTGGACTGACAGTCGGCAAGACAGAATTTGACCTTACCTATAATACAGATGCAGTGTCTTACATCGGTGCAGAGAACACCAAGGACGGTCTGACTATCACTGACAATGGAAACGGCAACCTGCACATGGCCTACACCGGTGGTGTTTCGACCGAAAACTTCGGCAATTACAGCGCAACCCGTCTGGTTAAACTGACCTTTGCGGCGAAGGCGTCTGATGAGAATAAAACCGCAGCATTTACATTCATGAACGTCAGCATCGATGCTTCGACCAACAAGAAGATCGCGGAGCCGAAAACCGTGATCATCTATGGTAAAGGTAAGTTGGACCTGAACGGCGACGGTGTGATCGGTGCCGGTGACGTCGCCCTGGCGACCTCTGACAGCCAGAGGAAGCTGATCGCCGCCCAAGCTGCCATCTACCCCTATAAGCACGTGGTTATGCTGACAATGGACGGTGGCGGTATCTGCTTCCGCCCAGACAAAATGTACTACGCGGCAGACGGCCAGACGACGCTGACCGACGATGCGGCGATCATGGCCAAGCGGACCAATGACTACGCGATGAAACTCTTTAACGAGTACTGCGCGACCAGCTACTCCGCCAAGAGCGAGACACCGACCATCTCGGCACAGAACTATACCTCGCTCCTGCACGGCAAAGAATATGCTACGGCGCAGAGCGAATATAAGATCGACAACACCAAGACTGGTGCGTACTACTACCCGGACTTTGGCAAGGAAACGGCGGTTTATCCCTCGGTCTTCCAGGCCTTGGGCTTGTCCTTCCACAACCGGAGCAACGCTGCCTTTGCCGAGTGGACGCAGATCGTTAACGGGATCATCGAGCCGGATGCCCCAGTGTATACCCACGGCTCGACCCACAGCAACGGTGATATGCAGGATGTAGCCGACTATATCCGCTCGGATGCGTTCAAGAACACGGCTATGGTCTACATGCAGTCGGATGAGATGGACGCAGCGGGACACGGCCACGGTTACTACACAGATTACTACTACACCCAGCTGAAAAAGTTCGATGGTTACTTCAAGTCCATCATGGACGCGCTCGAAGCAACCAATACCAAGGATGAGACACTCGTACTGTTCACCGCAGACCACGGCGGCACGATCGGCGGAAGCCACGGTGGAACGACCAATCAGGAATACGATGTACAGATCGCCCTCGGCGGCCAGACCATCGACAGCGGCAAGCGCCTGACTGGTGGTACCAACCACGACCCGTCCATTATTGCGCTGACTGCCCTGCGCGGCGCGGTGCCTGACAGCATGGATGGTACGGCAGACCTGTTGACCCAGGCCAGCCTAAGCCAGGAGCAGTTGGTCAGCAAGCAGCGAAATGTGGAGAAGGTCACTGCCACTGCGGGCACCAATGTCAATGCCTTGGAGCTCAAGCTCTCAAACGTCCAAACAGGCCGGACCATCAAAACCCTGGATGCCATCATCGCCCTGAACGGCCAAACGGTGACGGAAGTTTCTACCACGGGTACCGTGGTGCGGCAGGAGATCAAGAACGGCAGCCTATATCTGACTGTTGTCTATGATAAGACGCCGGAGACGCTGGCCCGGATAAACCTTTCTGGCTCTGCCTCTGGGGCAAAAGTGACCGAATACATGCTGGGTAGTACAGATGGCAAAGAGGTCTACGGCGACTTGGTAAACACCGAAGGCACCCTGACGGGCACATCTTCCGGCGGTTCCTCCTCTGGCGGACATCACGGCGGCTCTTCCTCCGGTGGTTCCTCTTCCGGGAGCACGAAGCCTTCGACTCCGACGCCTACCCCCGCGCCCTCTGTCAGCTTTGGCGACGTAGCTTCCAACGCTTGGTACAAGACTGCTGTGGACTATGTGATGGGCAAGGGACTCATGACTGGCACCGGCGAAAAGGAGTTCAGCCCAGAAGCCTCTATGACCCGCGCCATGCTGATGACCGTCCTGGCCCGCTACGCAGGGGAGAAGACAGACGGCGGCGCGACTTGGTATGAGAAGGGAATGGCCTGGGCTAAGGCCAACGGAATTTCTGACGGCAGCACTCCCAACGCAAACATCACCCGTGAGCAGCTCGTGACCATGCTCTACCGTTACGCTGGTAGCCTGACCACGAGCGGGGATCTGACGTCCTTCACAGACGCTGACACCATCAGCTCCTACGCACGCCAGGCCATGCAGTGGGCTGTGGAGCAGGGCATCCTGACCGGTACCACTCCTACGACTCTGACCCCACAGGGCCAAGCTACCCGTGCGCAGGTCGCAACGATCCTGATGCGGTTCTGCAAACAACAGTAAACTAGATCCGTTTCAAGCAAAGCCCTTGCGCTGTGGTTTCAACGTAAGGGCTTTTTGCTTCCCTTGCTTGAACGAGCGCAGACAGCCGTTTTCACACCTCCTCCTGCCTCACTTTACTCAATTTTCACTGAAGTTTTACTCCACTGTGGTGGCAGCTGCGGTGACCCGCCTGCTACACTAAGAGCAATGAAAACACCAGCGAACAAAGGAGCAAAGACCATGTTAGAACTCAAACATATTCAGAAATCCTTTGACGGGAGCCCTGTCTTAAAAGATATTTCCATCCAGGTGGAGGACGGCGAGATCGTTTCCATCCTGGGTCCCTCCGGGTGCGGCAAGACGACCCTGCTGAACCTGATCTTAGGCATTACCCAGGCCGACGGAGGCAGCATCGTCTACAACGGCGAGGACCTCACCCACGCTGCCATGGAAAAGCGGGGGTTCAACATCGTCTTTCAGGACTACGCCCTCTTCCCCAACCTGAACGTCTACCAGAACGTGACCTATGGGCTAAAAAACAAGCCCGACATCTCCACGAAGGAAGAGGTGGAAGAACTCATCGCCCTGCTGGGCCTCAGCGACCACCTGAACAAGCGCGTGGACCAGCTCTCCGGCGGCCAGAAGCAGCGGGTGGCCTTGGCCCGGACCATGGTGATGAAGCCCCGCATTTTATTGCTGGACGAGCCCCTCTCCGCCCTGGACGGCGTGATCAAAGAGTCCATCAAGGACCGCATCAAGACCATTGCCAGGGAATTTCATCTGACGACCATCATCGTCACGCACGATCCTGAAGAAGCGCTGACTTTGTCTGACCGGGTGCTCATCATCGACCAGGGCAAGATCGCCCAGTACGGCCGCCCGGAAGATATCATTCAAAAGCCTGCCAACGACTTCGTGAAGAAATTCATCCTGAATCAGCTGGAGATCAAGCGCAACAATATCTTTGCCCTCTTCGGCGGGCAGGTGACGGGACTGGCAGGTTGATGCCCCATGCTGCGGAAAAATCGTGAGCTGAAGCTCATTTTCCTGGTGCTGGCGGTGCTCTTCGCCGCGTTCCTGGCGGTCCCGGCGGTGCGGCTGCTGCTCAAGTCATTCTTGGGGGACGAGGGGTTCACCGGGACCTTTTACATCTCCGTATTCACCGCCCGGAACTTTTCCAAGGCCCTGGGGAACAGCTTCCTCGTTTCCATCGTGTCAGCGCTGCTGGCGGTGGGCGTGGCCTTTGTCTTTGCCTATGCCATCCATTACACGAAACTGCCCAGGGGCATTAAGCGGGGCTTGCAGGCCGTTGCCACCCTACCCATGTTCCTGCCGACCATTACCTACGGCTTCGCCATCATCTACTCCTTCGGGAAGCAGGGCCTCATCACCCGGCTCTTCGGACACCAGCTCTTTAACATCTACGGCTTCGGCGGGCTGCTGGTGGGCTACGTCATCTATACCGTGCCCGTGGCCTTTCTGCTCATCCACAACACCATGGGCTATGTCGATAAAAAGACACTGGTCGTGTCCAAGGCGATGGGGGACAAGTGCTTTGCTACGTTCTGGATCGCCGTCCTGCGGCCCCTGCTGGGGACGCTTGCAGGGGCGTTCATCCAAGCCTTCTTCCTGTGCTTTACGGATTTCGGCATCCCGGCCTCCGTCGGGGGGAAGTTCGATGTGATCGCCACGGTGCTGTATAACGAGATGCTGGGCGGCGTGCCTGATTTTAACCGGGGAGCAGTCGTTGCTGTCGTCATGCTTCTGCCGTCGGTGCTGAGTATTCTGCTCCTGCGCTGGCTGGAGAAATACAACATTCGCTACGACCGCATCAGCCAGGCGGACCTGGCGACGAATCCCGGCCGGGATACGGCCTGGGGGGTATCCGGCGGGGTGCTGTCGATTGCCATCCTGTCGATGTTCGTGGTGCTGTTCGTGGTGCCGCTGGTGCAGAACTGGCCGTATCAGACGCAGTTCACCCTGGAGCATTTCCAGTCCGTCTTTGCCGACAACGAATTGCAGACGGTCTATGTCCACTCGTTGGTCATGGCCCTGCTCACAGCGGCGCTGGGGACGCTGGCAGCCTATGGCGCGGCCCTCATCACGGCCCGGAGCACCTTGCCCAAATGGTGCAAGCAGGTCATTGACGCCATCGCCCTGGTGACGAATACCATTCCCGGCATGGTCCTGGGTCTGGCCTTCCTGTTTACGTTTACGGGGACGTCTCTGCAAAATACATTTGTGCTGATGATCCTCTGTAACATCGTCCACTATTTCTCTACGCCCTATTTGATGATGAAAAACTCCCTCTCTAAGCTCAATGCCGGGTGGGAGACCACGGCCCTGCTCATGGGCGACAGCTGGCCGAAGACGATCTTGCGGGTCGTGACGCCCAATGCGGCGGCCAGCCTCATCGAAGTGTTCAGCTATTACTTCATCAACGCCATGGTGACCATCAGCGCCCTCATCTTCCTGGCGGGGGCACGGACGATGGTCCTGACCACGAAGATCAAGCAGCTGCAGTATGTGAACAAGTACAACGAGGTCTTTGTGCTGTCGCTGCTCATCCTCTTTACTAACCTCCTTGCAAAGGCCATCTTTACTTGGCTTGCAAATAGAAGCGAAAAAAAGACAAACGCGAACAAGTGAGAAATTCAAATCGAGAAAGGAACGAGAAAACAGTATGAATCTGAAAAAACTTCTGGCCCTGGGCCTCTCCCTGACCATGGCAGCCACCCTGGTGGCCGGCTGCAGCAGCAACACCAACGCCGGTGACACCAGCGGCGACCAGACCGCCGACAAGACCAGCAGCGATAAGAGCGCCCAGCAGGTCATCATCTACTCCAACGCCGACGACGAGGCCATCACCGCCATGACCCATGCTCTGGACAGCAACGGGTATCAGGGACAGTATGTCTTCCAGACCTTCGGTACGTCCGAGCTGGGCGGCAAGCTGCTGGCCGAGGGGACGAATCTGGAGGCCGATATGGTCACGATGAGCACCTTCTATCTCCAGAGCGCCCAGGACAAGAACAACATGTTCCTGCCCCTGACCTTCGACGTGAAGACCTTGACCGAGGTACCCGATTACACTGCGCCCATCACCTCCCAGGAGGGGGCCATTATCATCAACACCGAGGTGCTGAAAGAAAATAATCTGCCCACCCCCACCTGCCTGAAGGACCTGGCTGATCCCGTGTACAAGGATTTCCTGGCCATCACCGACGTGCAGTCCTCTTCCACGGCTTGGCTGCTGATGCAGGCCCTCATCTCTGCCTATGGTGAGGACGGGGCGCAGTCTGTGCTGCACGACCTGTACGCCAACGCAGGGGACCATGTGGAGTCTTCCGGCTCTGCACCGCTGAAGCTGTGCGAGGCCGGTGAGGTCGCTGTGGGCTTTGGCCTGCGGCATCAGGCTGTGGCTGCCAAGGCCGAGGGTCTGCCCATCGACTTTGTGGATCCCACCGAGGGCAACTTCTCTCTGACCGAGTCCGTAGCCGTCCTGGACAAGGGCGACAAGACCAACCCCCTGGCCATGAAGATGGCCCAGTGCATCATTGAGAATGGCCGGAGTGAGTTACAGCAGAACTACCCCAACCCCCTCTATGAGGGTGAGAGCGCCGACAGCGCCAACAAGTCTACCTACCCCAAGACCTTTGATGAGCCGCTGACCTTCGAGCTGTACGAGAAGCATGTGGCCATCTCTGAGGCCGCCAAGGGCTGAGAGATGACACAGAATGTAAAATAATTTAAGAACACAAACCAGAAAGGACCCTGCCCCATGCAGAAGCAATATAAACTACTCACCCCCGGCCCCCTGACCACCACCGACACCGTGAAGCAGGTCATGCTTTTCGACCACTGCACCTGGGACGATGATTATAAGCAGATCACTCAGTCCATCCGCACCCAGCTGCTGGAGTTAGCCCATGTGTCCGCCCCCGACTACACCGCCGTGCTCATGCAGGGAAGCGGCTCCTTCGGGGTGGAGTCGGTGCTGACCAGCGTCATCGGTCCGGACGAAAAGCTGCTTATCGCCGCCAACGGTGCCTATGGTCTGCGTATGGCTGAGATCTGCCGCCACGCCGGTATTGCCTTCACCCTCTACGAGCAGGACAATGACAAGCGGCCCGACCCTGCTGTGGTGGCCGATCACCTGGCCCAGGACCCCGCCATCACCCACGTCTCCATTGGTCCACGGCGAGACCACCAGCGGCATCCTCAACGATGTGGCCGCCGTGGGCAAAGTCGTAAAGGCCGCCGGGAAAATCTTCATCGTGGATGCCATGTCTACCTTCGGTGGGGTGGACGTGCCGGTGGTTGACTGGGGCATCGACTTCCTCATCTCCAGTGCCAACAAGTGCATCCAAGGTGTGCCTGGCTTCTCCTTCATTCTGGCCAAACGGGCCGAGCTGGAGGCCAGCCAGGGGAAGGCTCGCTCCCTGGCCTTGGACCTCTACGACCAGTGGAAGACCATGGAGGTGGACGGCAAGTGGCGCTTCACTTCTCCCACCCACGTTGTCCTCCATGACCGGCGGCGGCGTGCAGACCCCGGGCTTCATGGGCCACGGCAAGCATTACATCGCTTCCCATAAGTTCCTCAAGGCCGAGGGCGGCGTTCCGGCCCGCTACGCCCGGTATGATGAGAACCAGCGCCTGCTGGCGGAAAACCTCTCCGTCATGGGTTTCCGGCCTTACTTGGATACCAAAGTACAGGGGCCCATCATCACGACCTTCCGCTATCCCGAAGGGGCGAAGTTCACCTTCCGCCAGATGTATGACTACATCAAGGAGCGCGGCTACGTCCTCTACCCCGGCAAGGTCATGGAGGCTGAGACGTTCCGGGTGGGCAACATCGGGGAAATCTACCCCGGTGATATTTTGAAGCTCAGCGCCATCCTGGCGGACTTCTTAAAGGAGGCGGCAGGATGATGACCCAGCTTGTGATCTTTGATTGGGCAGGGACTACGGTGGACTATGGTTCCTTTGCCCCGGTCCACGCCTTCGCCCTGGCGTTTGGCAAGTTTGGCCTGACGCCCACCGTAGAAGAAATTCGCGCCCCTATGGGGATGCTGAAACGGGACCACATCCGCACCATGCTGGCCATGCCCCGGCTGCATCAGCAGTGGGAAGAGCAGCAGGGGAGCGTCCTGGGTGACGCGGCTGTCGAGAAGATTTACGGGGTATTTGAAACTTCCTTGTTGGAGAGTCTCTCCCAGTACGCCACCCCCAAGCCCGGCGTGATGGAGACGGCGGCCAAGCTGAAAGAGATGGGACTGTTCATCGGTTCTACCACGGGCTACACGGATAAAATGATGTCCGTCGTCGCTCCCCAGGCCGCAGCCCAGGGTTATGCCCCCGACGCCTGGTTCAGTCCCGACAGCGTCCGGGGCTTGGGACGGCCCTATCCCTACATGATCTTTGCCAACATGGCCCGCTTCCAGGTGCCGTCGGTGGAGTGTGTGGTCAAGGTAGGGGATACTGTGGCGGATATTCAGGAGGGCAAGCACGCCGGCGTCCGCTCCCTGGGCGTCTTAGAGGGCAGCTCTGTCATGGGTTACACCCAAGCCGAGTACGAAGCCCTCCCCCCCGCCGAGCGGGAGGCAGCCAAGGAAAAGGCCAGAGCGGTCTTCTTCCTGGCCGGAGCAGATGACGTGCTGGACAACATCGCCCAGTTGCCCCAGTGGCTGGAAGCGCAGGAAGCATAAGTTAGGATCAATGGATGAGGAGCCGGGAGATTTCTACGGTCAGGATCTTCAGCATGACGCCCGCAGAGGCGAGATAAAACCAAACCTCCCGCAGCCCCTGGGATTTGGCGATGGGTGTGGCGATGGCGGCGATCAGGATCAGCGCCGCCCCCACACAGCCGATCAGCGTGGGCACGCTGACCAGCGGGAACAGGCCAGGGGCGCAGCTGCCGTCGATGGCGTGCTGGATGGTTTTGTCCAGTCCGTCCCGCGCTGCGGCGAAGCAGCAGATGAGCAGACCGAAGAGCAGCACGAAAAGGGTCCTGCGGCCCCAATACACGATGTTCTCCCGGTGCCAAATGGAATCTCCCAGAAAGCCCAGGAGGACGAAGAGCAGGATCGTGGTGGCGGTGGTCACGCCGTTTCCGAAATAGAGCTTCATGCTTTTCCCTCCTCCCGTTGGGTCTGCTCCATCCGCCGGATAAAGCAGTCAATGTGCGTTTGCAGCTGCTGAATGACCGCTTCTTTGTCTTCTGTGCCGTCGTAGATGCTGTAAAGCAGGTATATGGGCCCGTAAAATTCTAGGGCCAGTTGCATGGCGCTCTCGTTGGAATCCGTCATGGTACGGAAAATCTCTGCCATGTACGCCACCGGCCCGGAGGCCAGGTAGTTTTGATACAACGTGGCAAAGGCGGGGTCCCGGTACTGCTCTAAGGTGAGCAGCTTGCGGAAGCGGGCGGAAAATCCATCCTCCGTCCAGTGGCGGAACTGGGCGACGCTGTAAGTCCGGATCTTTTCGGCGGGGGTGTTTCGGTAGGCCTCGGCAAAGCCGTCCGGCCCGGCGTCCGGCATTTGATAGGCCTGGGCCCGCTCCTGATCCAGTTCCCCCATGCGGGCAGTGATGCGGTCTAAAATTTCCTGCTTGCTGGTGTAATGCTTGTAGAGCGCCCCCTTGGTCATGCCCAGCTCGTTGGCGATGTCGCTCATGGATGTGCCCAGATACCCGCGCTGGGAAAACAGCGTCAGAGCCGCGTTCAGGATGCGTTCTTTGGTTTCTCCTGCCATAAAATTTCCTCCTCACTAATAGGTAACCGTTCGGTCACTATTCATAGCATAGTAAACGAACGGTTACTTGTCAAGAGAATGAAAAAATCACTGCCTGGAAAATAGATTCTCAGGCAGTGATTTTTTCGTTTGCTTGGGGCAGCACAACGTGTAGTTGAGCGCTGTTATTTTTTTGTTGGACTTCTAACGTACCGTGTAGCTGCGACACGGTCTCCTGAAGGATCGACAGTTCCATAGCGGAAAACGGGTTGCTTTCCTGCGGCGTTTCAGAAAGCGACGGAGCCTGGCAAGAGAGGGTGAGGGCTTTGTCCGTGAGCTGTGCAGAGAAATGGATCGGCACCTGGGGCGGTGTGCACTGGGTGGCCAGGTGATACGCACTGTCCAGCAGGCAGGTGAGGACGCTGCACAGGGCCACGTCAGAAAATGGGAGAAGTTCAGGCAGGGCGCAGTCAAACTGAAACAGCAGACCGGCCTGGGTGAAGAGGTTCCCCTTGACCGAGAGCAAAGCGTTGAGCAGACGGTTCGGGCAGTAGTCCGGGTGCTGTTCCAGCTGGTCGGACACGCCGTTGAGAATGGCCGAGGCCCCCGGCCCATCGTGCTGCTCCATGAGGGTATAGGCTGTTTGCAACTGGTTGCGGATGTCGTGGCGGATACGGGAGGCATCTTCTAAATCGGCTTGGTACTGCTCATAATAAAGCTCCTGCTGCTCCAGAAGATAGTCGAACCACCCAGCCCGTTCCTCGGCGGCAGCTTTTTCCATGAGCTGGTGCATGGAGCGGAACAGAAAAACATCGGCCACGACACAGAGTAGGATCGCTAGAAGTAGGGCCAGGGAATACCCGGTGCTGACAGCGCCTTTTGCATGGCGCTCGATGAAGAGAACGGAGATCACCAGCAGGATGGCCTGGGAAAGGGGAAAGAGCAGGTAATAATGCAGAATATCTAAGCGGGTCTTTTTGATGAACCGATCCCACAGGCGCAGCGTCAGCACGCAAAGCAAGCTGACTAGCACGAAGTAAAACAGCCGCAGGAAGAGCAACGCGGAGGGATGGGAGAGAAGGGCCAGATAATCTGATGGGTCCTGCGGGTCACTGCTGAGATGTAGATAAAAGTATATCCCCGCCAGCTCCGGCAGAAAGATGACGACGGTAATGATCGCTGAGGCCAGCAGGCAGAGGCGTTTTGTCATCCGTCCAAATACGAAAGCCCCGCCGAAGATCAAAAGCAACTGAACGCCTGTGTTGATGTACTGCCGCTCCGGTAGGACGGGACACACATGACAGAACGCAGAGAAGCTCAGGGATAAAAAACTGAGCAAGGCTGCATAGGTCTTTTTGCGGGGCACGTCCAGCAGGCAGGCCAAGGTGTAGTTATAGACGAGCGCAGACGGAGCCAGAGAGAGAAACCAAAGGATATTGTCGATCATACGGGCGTTGCCTCCTCTTTTTGTGGCAAGATCGAGGCAGGAACAGGAGAAGTGGAGGGGGTAGGCAGCTGAAGAAGCAGGCGAATTTGAAAGATGTCGTTGGCCGTCTGGATCTCCATGGTCCCCTTGTGCTGTTCTGCGATGGTTTGCAAGATGAGTAGGCCCAGGCCGTGCTGGGTGCCGTCTTCGGCTTTGCGGCGGCGCTCCAGCTTGGGCTGGGAGCCAGGTGGGATGGGGTTTTGGCAGGTCAGCAGCAAAAAGCCGTTGACAAGGTAGGCGGAGAGGTCGATGCGGCGCAGCTCCGGCACGCCGGACTGCACGGCGTGGTAGGCGTTATCCAACACATTGGTAAACAGACTGCACAGCGTTACCCCCGACAGGGAGAGAGGCTCTGGTAGTCTGCAATCGAAAGAAAACGCAATGTTTTTCTGCCGGTACAGACTGCCCTTCACCCCTAAAATAGAATTGACGATGCGGTTGGGACAGTAGACCGGATGATGGTTCAGCTGGCCGGAAATGCCATCTAAGATCGTCCGGGCGTTGGTCTCATCCTGCTGGTCCATGAGCTGGTAAGCTGTTTGCAGCTGACCGCGGATATCCTGACGTATTTTGCGGGCGTCATCCAAATCGGCCAGGTATTGGGCATAGTAAATGCTTTGCTGGTCCAGCAGGTAGCGGGACCAGGCGGCACGCTCCTCAATGGCTGCTTTCTCGATGAGCTGCTTCATGGAGCGGAAGAGAAAATAGTCCGCCACAACGCAGAACACACAGGCTCCGGCCAAGATCGCGCAGTAGATAGAAGCACGCTCGTCCTGGGCATGGGACTCCAGAAAAATATTAGAGATGACCAGCAAGATGGCCTGGGACAGCGGAAAGAGCAGATAGTAATACAACACGCGGGCAGGGGCTTTGCGGATGAAGCGGTCCCAAAGCTGTACAGTGATAAAACAAAAGATAGACAGCAGGATGAAATACGTCAGCCGGATCAAAAGCGTGGAGGTCGGGTCTGCGGCCAGGGTCATGTAATCCATCGGGTCGCCCTCTCCCCGTAGGAAGAGGCAAAGATAAAAGACCAGCGGTTCCGGAAGGGTGGACACGACGATGATGGTCGCCCAGGCCAAAAACCGTCGCTGGAGAGAATGCTTGGATAAGAGAAGACAGCACACGCCGAGAAAACTATACTGTACGATGGGATTGAGAAACTGGCGGTAGGGCAGGCCAGGACATAGAAAGCAAAACGTGGAAAATGCGAACGAGATGAGACTGATGACCAGAGAAAACATCTTTTTCCGCTTCAGCGCCAAGAGATAGGCCAGGGTATAGTTATAGAGAAAGGCGGCGGGAAGGGGTGAGATGAACCAGAAAATACTGTTGAAAATGCCGTTCAAAGGCTGGGAACCTCCTTTGTCTGCTGGGTGATAAGGTCTAAGAAAACGCTCCGAGAGGCACGCCATTTGGATTGACTGATGGGAATGCTCTCGCCGGAGGAAAGTTGGAAAAATTTATTGAAGCTGTTTGACGGTGTAAGGATCGCTTGGACATGCCTGGGATTGACCAGAAAACTTTTGTGACACTGGACCATCTTTTGCTGGATCTCCTGGGGCAGCGAAGAGAGGGAGCCAGAGACGACATACGTGTTTTTGGGGGTATGGATGCTCAATTTTCGCATGTGGCTCTCGATGTATAAAATATCGGTCAGAGGGAGAGAAAACGCCCCTTCCCTGGTCTGGATGGAGAGGGTGATGGGCAGTGCTTCCAGACGATCCACTGCCTTTTGCAGGGATTTTTTAAGAAGAACGGGGTCCAGCGGCTTCAGAAGAAAATAAATATGCTCTGTTTCATACACGTCCGAACAGTATTCTATGTAACCGGTGATGAAGATCACTTGTGTCTGAGAGGGGGAGGGGAAAAACTGTTTGGCCAAAGAGATGCCGTTATCTTGGCCCAGTTGGATATCCAGCAAGGCGATGTTGGGCGGCGTTTTCTCTGCTGCCGCTTGCAGGGTGCGGATCGAATGAAAGACGCTGATCTGGAAGGAACCGGGGAACAGTTGCTGCACCTTGGCACACAGGCTGGACGCAAAGAGGGCGTCATCATCGCAGATGTAAATGGTGTACACGTTGATCGTTGTCCTTTCTTAAGCATGCAACCTATTATAGCAAGAATGTAAGATAGGAAAAAGGGCGGAGACAAGTTGATTTTGTCGATAAAGTGGTTAATTTTGCAAAGTGGGTTTTCTAGGGAGGGGAGAGATGGTAGTATCCCCATGGAATGCTTCCCGACCCTTCCTTTCTTTAAAATAGTTTCTTGTACAACTAATTATAGAAGAAAAATGGCAGAAGAGCAAGGGGGCCTGAGAAGAGAAAAACCGGGATCCACGTTTCACTACGCGGTTCCCGGTTTTATGGTTTGGCCAGTTGACTTTTTTACTTCCGCTTAGGAATTTTCTTGTGAATGGTTTCCAGCCGATTGAGTGCCTCGTTCAGGGTCTCGTCCTTTTTGGCGAAGTGGAAGCGAATGAGATGGTTCACGGGTTCCCGGAAGAAGCTGGAGCCGGGAACGGCCCCTACGCCGACCTCCTTGGCCAGGACCTGGCAGAACTCCAAATCGTTGTCATAGCCGAAGGGCGTGATGTCCATGAGGACGTAATAGGCGCCTTGTGGCTCGCTGAACTCCAGCCCCACGTCCTTCAGTCCCTTGAGGAAGAGGTCGCGCTTGTGGGTGTAAGTTGCCTGCAATTTGTCGTAGTAGTCCTGCCCGAAGTTCAGGCCGGGGATGACGGCCTCCTGCAAGGGTGCGGCGGCCCCTACGGTCAGAAAATCATGGACCTTTTTGATCCGCTCGGTGATCTCCTCCGGGGCGATGGTGTAGCCCAGCCGCCAGCCGGTGATAGAGTAGGTCTTGGAGAGGGAACTGCAAGAGATGGTGCGCTCCCACATGCCGGGCAGGGAGGCAAAGTAGACATGTTTGTGGGGCGCGTAGACGATGTGCTCATAGACTTCATCTGTGATGACGTAGGTGTCATACTTCTGCGCGAGGTCTGCGATAAACAGAAGCTCCTCCTTGGTAAAGACTTTGCCGCAGGGGTTCGAGGGGTTGCAGAGAATGAGCGCCTTGGGGTGCTGCTGGAATGCCTGCTCCAGCTCCGTTGGGTCAAAGTTGAATTCCGGCGGATGCAGGGGCACATAGACCGGTTCAGCCCCGGAGAGGATGGTGTCGGCCCCGTAGTTTTCATAGAAAGGGGAGAAGATGACGACTTTATCGCCGGGGTTGGTCACGGTCATCATGGCGGCCATCATCGCTTCGGTACTGCCGCAGGTGACGACGATCTCTCTGTTGGGGTCCACGGGGTGGCCCATGAACCGGGTCTGCTTCGCGGCCAGCGCCTCCCGGAAGCCCTGGGCGCCCCAGGTGATGGAATACTGGTGAAAGTCCTCATAGGCGACTTGAGAAAGACGGTCCATCAGTTCCTTGGGCGGGTCAAAGTCGGGGAAGCCCTGGGAGAGGTTCACGGCGTTGTACTGGGCTGAGATGCGGGTCATCCGGCGGATGACGGAATCAGTAAAGGTATTGGTGCGGTTAGACAGTGGTTGCATGGTTCTTCTCTCCCTTGACATAAGATTTTTGATCATTGAGGATGTGCTTGGGATCCAGGGCGTTTTTGATCTGGTTCATGGCCGTTAAAACCTCCGGCTGGGTCTGGCGGAGGAAATAGCTGCGCTTACTCAGGCCGATGCCGTGCTCCCCGGAGGCCACGCCGCCCAGCCGGTAGGCTTCCTCATAGGCTTGCTCCGCGGTTTCGTGGAGCAGCTTGTCCCACGTCTCTTGGTCCCGGCCGTCCCGCATGACGCAGAGATGGACGTTGCCATCCCCTGCGTGGCCGAAGCCGATCATCCGCACGCCGGACTTGGCTTCCAGCGCATGGATGAAGCGGATAAATTCAGCGGTCTTGCTGATGGGCACCACGATGTCCATCGGCTCCTGCTCGGAGACGGCCTCCGCCGCCTTGACCAAAGCCCCGCGCACCCGCCAGATCTCAGCGGCCTGGGCCGCGTCTTGCAAGGTGATGACTTCCAAGGCACCCTGGGACAGCACCAGCTCATTCACACGGTTCAAACTTTCCTGCACTTCCAGTGCCCGCCCGTCAAAGGTCAGCAGTAAATAAGACCCGGCATCCGGACGGGGATACTTGGAGCCGGAATAGGCTTCGCCCAGCTCGACCACCGAGCGCTCCAAAAACTCCACGGCGGTGGGGTTGGCCCCGGCCTGCAAGACGGCCAGCACACTGCGGATGCCCGTGTCTAAATCAGGATAGGGGACCAGTACGCTCAGCGAAGTCTCCGGCTTGGGGAGCAACGCCAACGTGCAGCGGGTGATGACGGCCAAGGTCCCCTCAGACCCGATGAGCAGCTGCTTGAGGGACAGGCCGCTGGCGTCCTTGATCTGCTTGCCGCCCAGCTCCAGCACGGTTCCGTCGGCCAGCACCGCCGTCAGGCCTCGGACGTAATCACGAGTTACGCCATATTTCACGGCCCGCATGCCGCCGGCGTTGGTGCTGATGTTGCCGCCGATGCTGGCGGCCTTTTCTCCGGGATCGGGGGGATAGAAGAGACCGCGTTCCTCGACGTAGGCTTGCAGATCCTGCAACAGCATCCCAGGTTCCACGGTGATGGTCATGGTGTCCCGGTCCAGCTCCAGCACGCGGTCCATGCGGGAGAGGTCCAGCACAATACCGCCCTTGGTCGGGATGGTGGAGCCGACCAGATTGGTCCCCGCCCCTCTGGGTGTCACGGGAATATCATGGTCATGGGCGTAGCGCAGCAGGGCGCTGACCTCCTCGGTGGTCAGCGGAAAGGCCAGGGCGTCCGCATGCCCGTGGACCCGGTCCAGGGCGTCGGTGAGATAGTGTGGGGGGATATCGTCAAAGCGCAGACGGTCCTCATCAGGGAGAAGGGACCGAAGGGCTTGTTTGTCAAGCAGCTGCATGGAGAAAACCTCGCTTTCACAGGGGAGTCGTCAAGAAATGGCCCGGCCCCCGCCGCCCCACAGAGGGCAGCGGGGGCCATGGCTAGTATGGCGTGAAAATTTCTGGCGCTTGGTCAAAAGCGTGTCATTGGCTTACTGAGCCTCGGAGAACAGGTCCTGGTCCCAGCCCACCTTGATGAAGTAGCCGCCAAAGTCGTCGTGAAAGACCTTCTCGGTCGCATCAGACTGGAAGGCAGCGACGACCTTCTTGTACACGTCCACCTTGGTGGGGTCCTTCAGGTCGGCGGTGCGGGCGGCGATCAAATTCCAATACTGCTCCTCATCCAGCACAGAGTCCTTGTAAATGGCCTCCTCGGTCTTCAGGCCGAAGTCCAGGGCATAGTTGCCGTTGACCACGGCGGCGGTCACGTCGGGCAGGGAAGAGGGGATGACGTTGGCCTTCAGCTCTTCGATCTGGATTTTGGTGTTGTAGGTCTCGATGTCATCCACGGTGGGGCTGAAGCCGGCGTCAGCCTTCAGGGTGATGAGGCCGGCAGACTCCAGGACCTTCAGAGCGCGGCCGCCGTTGGTCAGGTCGTCGGGGATCGCCACGGTGTCGCCGTCCTTAAGCTCGTCCACGGAGCTTACTTTGTCGGAGTAGAGGTTCAGGGGGATGATGAAGGTGTTGCCGATGGCCTGGATCTCATAGCCGTAGTTTTCGACCTCGCTCTGGAGATAGATGCGGTGCTGGAAGGCGTTCAGGTCGATCTCGCCGTTGGCCAGGGCGTTGTTGGGGGTGACATAGTCAGAGAACTGCACGATCTCCAGATCAATGCCTTCGTCTTTCAGGGCTTCCTTAGCAGGGGCCCACAGATCTTCGTAGATGGAGCCGACCACGCCCAGTTTCACGGTGGTGGTCTCACCGGTGCTGGCGGCGGTGTCGTTGGATGCGTCGGTGTTGGTGTCTGCGTTTGTATTTCCGCCGCAGGCGGTCAGGCTCAGGGCCAGAAAGGTGCCCGCCAGGGCAGCGGCAAAGAATCGTTTCAGCTTCATGTCAAGTTTCCTCCTAAATAATGTGATCGTATGTTTTTGGGGTTTTATAACGTCAGCGCCAGCTGATAGTTTTCTTTCATGGTTTGGCAGGAGCGGTCAAACTGCGCCTGCTCTTCGGGGGTGAGATCCAGTTCAATAATATCTTCCACGCCGTTTCGGTTCAAAACAGCCGGAACACTGGCGTACACATCGTGCTGTCCATACTGCCCGTCCAGCAGGACGGACACCGGTAAGATCCGGTTCTCATCGTGGAAAATGGCCCGGACCACTTGGGCGATGGAGGAGGCAATGCCAAACTCTGTGGAGCCTTTTCCCCCCAGGATGGTCCAGCCGGCTTCCTTGCCGCGGTTTGCGATGGCCTGTAAGTCCAGCTTGCCGTAGGTGTCCGGCCGCTCGGCCCGGAGCTTTGTCAGGGACTTGCCCCCGATGGTCACGGCAGACCAGGGGACCATCTGGCTCTCCCCGTGCTCACCCAAGGCGTAGGCGGAGATGGATTTCTGATCGACCCCGGTGGCCTCGGCGATGGCCCGCCGCAGGCGGGCGGAGTCTAAGGTCGTGCTGGTGGAGAGAATTTTCCGGGACGGCCAATTTAATTGGCTCTGGATGTAGTGGACCATCACGTCCGCCGGGTTGGAAATGCTCAGGATGATGCCCGAAAAGCCGGAGGTACGGATGGACTCCACCACGTCCTTGAGGATGGGAATGGTCTGGTGCAGAGTGTCCATGCGGGTTTGCCCCTTGGACATATCCGGCAGAGGGCCGACGGCGACGATGAGCAGCTGCGCGTCTTTGGCGTCGGCGTAGGTCCCGGCCCGGATCTTGGCCCGGCTGGGGAGGTAGTTGGTGGCGTCGAAGAGGTCCAGGGCCTGGGCTTCGGCCTTGCGCTGGTCGATGTCGATGTAGACGATCTCTTCCGCCAGCCCCTGGGCGATGAGGGAATACCCGGCGTGAGAGCCGACGTGCCCCGCGCCCAAAATCACGATTTTTCTGTTTTGCAGTTCCATGGTGCAGGCTCCTTTCTCTTAGTGGGTGTTTTTCTTCACGACACGGCCACCGGCAAATTCGATGATGCACACGAAGAGGACCAGGATCAAGACTGTTACGTTGGTCACGTCCATCATGTTCCGGTCGTGGCCGTAGCGGATGGCGAAGTCACCCAAGCCGCCTGCGCCGACCACGCCCGCCATGGCGGTGAGGTTCAGCAGGCTGATGGCAGTGATCGTGGTGCCGCGGGCGATGGAGGCCACGCTCTCCTTCAGATATACCCGGAAGATGATCTCCCAGGGGCTGGAACCCATGGCCAGCGCGGCTTCGATGAGTCCGGGGTCCAGTTCCGCCAAGGCCCCCTGGACTTGCCGGGCAAAGAAGGGGACCGCCCCGAACACCAGGGGAACGATGGCACCCTGGACATAAATGGCTGTGCCCATGATGGCACGAGAAACCGGCATGACCCAGGTCAGCAGGATGATGAAGGGGATGGAGCGGAACAGGCTGATGACCTTATCTAAAATTTGATAAGCGACTTTGTTTTCCAAGATGCCGCCGGGTTTCGTCACCGTGATGAGTACGCCCAGCGCCAGGCCCAGCACGAAGGAGATGGCTCCCGACCAGACCACCATGAGCAGGGTGTCACCGATGGCCTCAAAAAAGGTGGGCAGCCGATCCATGACGTTTGGGATGAGTTTAGTGAGTAACTCTTGCATCTTTTAACACCTCCACACCGACGTTTTTCTCAATGAGATATTCCATGGCTTTTGTGATTTGCTCCCGCTCGCCGCTCAAAATGGCGACGGTGCCGCCGATGGGGGCGTCCTGAACGATCTCAATATCTGCAAAGATGATGTTGAGCGAAATTTGGAAGCGCTGGGAGAGGGTGGAGATGAGCGGCTCCGACACGTTTTTCTGAATGTACGACAGCCGCACGATCACTTCTCCCGGCTGGAGCTGCACCACCGGGGACCCCTCCGCGATGAGCTCCTCGATCTTTTGCAGGTTCGAGGTGGTGCGGATGAAGTTCTGGGTGATGGGCTGCTTGGGGTCAGCGAAGAGAGAGAAGACCTCGCCCTGCTCCACCACCTGCCCGTGCTCCATGATGGCTACGTGGTCGCAGATCTCTTTCACCACGGCCATTTCGTGGGTGATCATCACAATGGTCAGGTTCAGCTTTTGGTTCAAATCCTTTAATAAAGTAAGGATGGCT
>OLNZ01001056.1_pt1 | contig 22028 bp, 16 predicted proteins | sample 1672981 | NCBI WGS metagenome assembly OLNZ01 (sample SAMEA3136743, study PRJEB25190) | human gut metagenome | biome: human gut; feature: human-associated habitat; material: faeces | place: Austria | collected 2013 | reverse complement strand
ATGCCCTCGCACACGCCGACCCCCTGGGTCAGAGGCCCGATGATCTCGTGGGAATACGGCTTTTTCAGCTTATCATACCGGACGTTTTCCAGAATAAACTCGTGGATGGCCAGCTCCTTCTCCCGGTCGGTCTTTCCCGCCAGGGGGCGGACCAAACGGTCCAGCCGGGCAGCGACCGCCTGCCGGTGCTGGCGGACCTTGCTCTTATCGAACAGATACTCCGGCAGCAGCTCCACATGGTCTGCCCCGGGCATCCAGCGATACTGAAACCCGGTGACGTAAAACAGCAGCGGCGTGTCCAGCTTCAGCCGCAGGTAGATGTCCGACAGCTCCTGGCCGGTGAGCTTCGGCACCCGGATCCCCGGGGCCAGGGCCTCCATACCCGTCCGCATGGCGTCGTACACCGCTCGCTTTTCCCGGTCCAGCTGCCGGTAATAGTACCCGGCCATCAACGGTATGCGTGGGGCAGCAGCTGCCGCACCTGCCGGGCCAGTGCGTCAAACTGGTCGCAGGACAGAGCCTGTGCCCCGTCGGACAGGGCGCAGGCCGGACGGTCGTGGACCTCCACCATCAGCCCGTCGGCTCCGGCGGCTGCGGCGGCCAGGGCCAGGGGGGCCACCAGCTCCGCCCGTCCGGCGGCGTGGCTTGGGTCCACGATCACAGGCAGGTGCGACAGTCTTTTCAGCACCGGAATGGCTGCGATATCCAGGGTGGCCCGGCTGTCCGTCTCAAAAGTGCGGATACCCCGCTCACACAGAATGACCTGGGAATTTCCCCCGGCCAGAATGTACTCCGCCGCCTGCAAAAGCTCCGTCACGGTGGCGGACATGCCCCGCTTCAGCAGCACCGGCTTCCGCACCTGGCCCAGGGCCTGGAGCAGGGGAAAATTCTGCATATTCCGGGCACCCACCTGCAGGACGTCCACGTCTGCCAGGTCGTCCAGCTGCCGGGGGTCGGTGATCTCCGTCACCACAGGCAGGCCCGCCTCCTGACCGGCGTCCACCAGCAGGGGGATGCCCGCCTGGCCCAGCCCCTGGAAGGAGTAGGGGGATGTCCGGGGCTTGAATACGCCTCCTCGCAGCAGCTGGGCCCCGGCGGCCTTCACCCGCCGGGCCACGCCGGCCATCTGCACCTGGGACTCCACAGCGCAGGGCCCTGCAATGAGGCAGAACTCCGCACCGATCCGCGCACTGCCCACCTCCACCACGGTGTTTTCCGGATGGGCAGCCCGTCCCGCCAGCCGGTAGGGCGGCGTAATGCGCCGCACATCCAGCACATAGGGAAGGGCCAGCAGCCCCTCCGGGTCCAGCCGCCAGGTATCTCCCACCAACGTCAGCACATCGGCGTCCTGGCCCGGGGTGCGGCCTATGCGCACCCCCTGATTCATCAGGCGCACCGCCAGCTGCCTCATGGCGGGCTCCTGGGTATCCTTTCGGATGACAACGATCATATATACCTCCGTGCGGCCATGCCGCCATATATTCCTGTTTATTGTACCGCAATGCGGACCGATTTGCAAGCCGGGGGTAAAAAGAACGCCGCTGCCGATGAAACGCATGGCGTTGACCGGGTTGTATATACAGAGGTGGAAAAATGCACAGTTTTTGTGAATAATAGTCCCGTTTTGCTTGACAGCTTTGGCAGAATAATCTATAATTCGGATATAAGCACAAATATAGGTATATGGAGGGGGACCGCGATGGGCTGATTATCATACAGCAATCGTCTGCCAGTCCATAAACAAACGAACACAGGAGGTATGATATGAAAAAGCTGACCAAATTGCTCTGTTCCGCGCTGGTGTGGGCTTTGCTCCTGGGCGCTGCCGTCTCCTGCGCCAAGCAGCCGGATAGCCCGGTACAGGACTCTCCGAAGCAGGAGGACCCCCAGCCTGCGCCTGCGGCAGCCGCCGGACTGCGGATCGCGGTGGACAGTGAACCGGCCTGGTCCGCTGCCGTACAATGGCTCGCTTCCGAACAGGGACAGGCCCTGTTCGGCGACGCCGACGTCCACGATGTATTCTTCCTGGTAAACCCCCAGGATATCACTCAGCAGCTCCGGCTCAGTAACTATGACGCCGCCATCCTCTGCCCCGACCAGCAGACATTGCAGCAGCTGGGCGGCTATGAGTCGATCCCCCTTTTCCGGGACGCCGTCATATTCGTACACGGTGACATTGGGCAGCCCAGGGGCGACTATGACCTGACCGCCGACGCCATCCGGCAGATATACGCAGGCAGCGGCGCGCTGTTCTGGGATCAGGAGCAGCGCCAGGCCCTGATCCCGGCCTACGGCTACAGCGATGACGCGGACGTCCCCGTCTGGCAGCAGCTGTCGATGCTGTTCGGCATTACTGCCGGTGCGCCGGATATTGTCCCGGTGGGAGAGTATGGCAACCCCGTGGCCGCCGTGGCTTATTCCGACCGGGTGGGAGCGCCGCTGTTTCCCTGCTATTACCAGGATCTGCACGGAGATGCGGGGCTCAACGGGTCGGTGATCTCTGTGGATGGCGTGCTGCCCACAGACGAGACGCTGGAGGACGGGACGTATCCGTTTACCCTGTCCTATTACGGCATGTACAGCGCCATCCCGCCCGCGGCGAAAAAGCTGCTGCCGGAGATATTCCGGGGCATACAGGCAAGCAGTGCCCGGTAAAAAGCCAACCCATACGGGGCGCGACTTACACCGATGTGTCAGGCAAGCTCATGATGCCCATTTCAATCCACGCGCCCCATATGAGGCGCGACTAAAATTGGTTTTCACCGCATTACAGGCGTTCTGATTTCAATCCACGCGCCCCATACGGGGCGCGACGGCGGCGGCGTCGGCGGAAAGTATTACGTCAGCATATTTCAATCCACGCGCCCCATACGGGGCGCGACTGATATACCTCGGTGTCTTTGTGAGCGGGGTAAAATTTCAATCCACGCGCCCCATACGGGGCGCGACCGGCGGGGGTCAGCGAGCCCGCAGACTCCGGGCGATTTCAATCCACGCGCCCCATACGGGGCGCGACGTACACTTTTAACCAAGTTAGCGTATAAGTATAAATTTCAATCCACGCGCCCCATACGGGGCGCGACATGGAGTCTCACCATAGGCAGGAGCCAAGGAAACGATTTCAATCCACGCGCCCTATACGGGGCGCGACTTGAGGACGACGTCCAACGGCGGTTTCGCCTTGTCATTTCAATCCACGCGCCCCATACGGGGCGCGACGATCACCTATCAGGGATACCCCACGTTCTTCAAGGAATTTCAATCCACGCGCCCCATACGGGGCGCGACGCCAGGATCTTCCGATAGCCGCAAAGCAGGGCATTTCAATCCACGCGCCCCATACGGGGCGCGACTCTGCAAGCCCGGGGCCACGAAGCACAGGCCGTTATTTCAATCCACGCGCCCCATACGGGGCGCGACTCACGTCGTCATAGGCCCGCAGTTCCAGCCGATCCATTTCAATCCACGCGCCCCATACGGGGCGCGACCGTTTCGCCCGTGCCCTCGCCGTCAGATCCCTCGGCATTTCAATCCACGCGCCCCATACGGGGCGCGACGCCCGGCAGGAGCAGGACGCCGCTGCTCAGAGCAAGATTTCAATCCACGCGCCCCATACGGGGCGCGACCACATAGCCGTATCCGCAGGGGGAGCCCTCCACCGGATTTCAATCCACGCGCCCCATACGGGGCGCGACCATCAGCGCCTTGTTGTCCTGCACCAGCGCCTGGATATTTCAATCCACGCGCCCCATACGGGGCGCGACGTCCTCGTCAATGAGGACCGGGGCGACAAAGCCATTTCAATCCACGCGCCCCATACGGGGCGCGACACGTTATACCCTGTGATAAAGGGTGATTGGAGAACATTTCAATCCACGCGCCCCATACGGGGCGCGACGCGCGGCCTTGTAGCGGTACGGGTCGCAGGTAGCGATTTCAATCCACGCGCCCCATACGGGGCGCGACCCACAGTGTCCGTCACCTATCAGGAGGCATCTCTATATTTCAATCCACGCGCCCCATACGGGGCGCGACGAAAAAGGTTACAACACTTGTTCGTATCTTGCTCATTTCAATCCACGCGCCCCATACGGGGCGCGACTTCCGCAACCAGCGGTATATCTTCGGCTATTTCATTTCAATCCACGCGCCCCATACGGGGCGCGACATCATCGATCAGTATAAACTTACCGCATCGCTTGAATTTCAATCCACGCGCCCCATACGGGGCGCGACTATCATTGTCGTCGGCAGAATTTTCGGTTGACATATTTCAATCCACGCGCCCCATACGGGGCGCGACTAGATCATACGTAGGAGGAGACGATGGAAACATATATTTCAATCCACGCGCCCCATACGGGGCGCGACTTGTGCTTACCAGCATCAATAACAACCATGCTATGCCATTTCAATCCACGCGCCCCATACGGGGCGCGACATGGAGCATATCTATGCCGATTATGCCAATACCATATTTCAATCCACGCGCCCCATACGGGGCGCGACAGCAATTGATGAAATTATTCAGTATGATTTCATATTTCAATCCACGCGCCCCATACGGGGCGCGACCTTATTTTTCATATTTGATTCTCCTTTTCAAAATATATTTCAATCCACGCGCCCCATACGGGGCGCGACAGCACCAGACGACGACAAAGCGCGGAACTGCGAAATTTCAATCCACGCGCCCCATACGGGGCGCGACTACAGACCAAAAACACTATTTAACGTGTTAAAGATATTTCAATCCACGCGCCCCATACGGGGCGCGACAATCTCACATGTTACCATTACACTATCCCGCCAAAAATTTCAATCCACGCGCCCCATACGGGGCGCGACCATAGCAAAAGCAGACGGAATCATAGCAAAAAGCTATTTCAATCCACGCGCCCCATACGGGGCGCGACTAGCAAGTACGGCGCAAAGCCTTTTTAACCACATGATTTCAATCCACGCGCCCCATACGGGGCGCGACCAAAGCCAAGACTATTGGCACCCTGGTAAAGACATTTCAATCCACGCGCCCCATACGGGGCGCGACCTCAAAGTTGGCGGAAACATCATCAGCCGAATACTATTTCAATCCACGCGCCCCATACGGGGCGCGACTTTCGTGCCAGAATCAGTATACATAAGACCAGACACAATTTCAATCCACGCGCCCCATACGGGGCGCGACGCAACTCACCTCCGCCGCAACCCGGCTTAATAGGACAATTTCAATCCACGCGCCCCATACGGGGCGCGACTACTCAGAAGGATAATGTTCTGACTCACTCCGACATATTTCAATCCACGCGCCCCATACGGGGCGCGACCTACAGTTACAAAACAGTGTGCCAAGCATCTGGAAATTTCAATCCACGCGCCCCATACGGGGCGCGACATCTGGAACTCCTTATCGGTGCCAATCAGAGAGCTATTTCAATCCACGCGCCCCATACGGGGCGCGACAAATACGAGATTGGTTATGCTTGGACTTTGTCTATTTCAATCCACGCGCCCCATACGGGGCGCGACAATCATCGGAGACGGTCAAGAGCTTATCAACAGCATTTCAATCCACGCGCCCCATACGGGGCGCGACCAGCATCGTAAGCCTCCTTCAGCTTACAATTGTATTTCAATCCACGCGCCCCATACGGGGCGCGACGAGCCTCGATATAGGCGCCATTCTCGTATGCGGCATATTTCAATCCACGCGCCCCATACGGGGCGCGACATTTGAGCAACTAAAGTCTGAGTTATAGAGCCAAGAATTTCAATCCACGCGCCCCATACGGGGCGCGACGATTCGGGGATATCGTCAAAAGACGCGAGATAACATTTCAATCCACGCGCCCCATACGGGGCGCGACCAGCAGTTACAACGGGCTTAAGCTGAGCCAGCAGGATTTCAATCCACGCGCCCCATACGGGGCGCGACTTGTCCCTGCTTTCGCGGTTTCTGCTGTGTCGGATATTTCAATCCACGCGCCCCATACGGGGCGCGACGGAAAGCGTGATAACGAAGCCCGCAATCGACTTTGTATTTCAATCCACGCGCCCCATACGGGGCGCGACACGCACAACGCGCGCCGTGCGTTAATTGCGCTATATTTCAATCCACGCGCCCCATACGGGGCGCGACTCGCTGGTTGACGTTGATTTCGCGGAGTACCGCAATTTCAATCCACGCGCCCCATACGGGGCGCGACGAATGGACGAGGCGGACGTAGTAGGCGTTCGACATTTCAATCCACGCGCCCCATACGGGGCGCGACCCGCCCGTCTGAAAAGGAGCGCCGCCGCTATCTACATTTCAATCCACGCGCCCCATACGGGGCGCGACGGATCAACAATTACCCGCGCGAGATTTTAGGCTTTATTTCAATCCACGCGCCCCATACGGGGCGCGACGGCGGCAAGAAGTGTTAATCATGGCGGAGCGGGTATTTCAATCCACGCGCCCCATACGGGGCGCGACAAGTGGGGCTACATATATTATAAATATGTACGCATTTCAATCCACGCGCCCCATACGGGGCGCGACTTTCGTCCGCAACGTCTATTCGGACGGCTCTTTATTTCAATCCACGCGCCCCATACGGGGCGCGACCTTCACATTGCTTTCCTTGTCCTTGTCCCTGTTACATTTCAATCCACGCGCCCCATACGGGGCGCGACAACGGTGTCCGCCCTGTTCCGATGTCCAATGGTTATTTCAATCCACGCGCCCCATACGGGGCGCGACTCGCGTTCGCTGTGCAAAAGGCTTCGATACCTTATTTCAATCCACGCGCCCCATACGGGGCGCGACAACACGTTGCTGGCGCGGTAATGCTGGGCGGCGCGATTTCAATCCACGCGCCCCATACGGGGCGCGACAGCAAAAATGCATAATTTATGTTCTGCATTTTTGCAATAACAGACAATCAAAGCATAAAAACCAACAGGAAACGTCGTCTGTCAGAACGTTTTTCTGATAAATCCAGGAACTCAACTTGCAAAAGTAGGTGCGAACCTTCCTGACGCGTTCTGTTCGCTTCTCCTTCGCACTAGATCATCAGTGTGTCCTCTGGCAGATACGATTGCTTGCAGCCGAAATGCTCGATCTTCTTTTCATACTGCTTCCCTAAATAGTAAAATCGCAGACTATCCCGCTGGGGATCCATAATCTTACAAAGGGTATTTTGCAGACTGCGGCACTGTGCAGTGTCCAGCAAGCATTCAAATACAGAATTCTGCACTCTTTGCCCGTAATTAACGCACTGCCTGGCGATTTGCCGCAGGCGTTTGCGTCCGGCGGCGTCCTCTGTATTTACATCATAGGTGATCAATACCAGCATAGCCCCTCACTTCCATAAAAACGGCGGATAGTCGTCCAAATCGCCCCGCAGATACCTTGCCAACAAGAGACTCTGCACATAAGGAACCAGACCCCAAGGAAGCTTTTCCTCCAGAAAAGGATGGGTGATTGGCTCCCTTTTGCGCTCCTGCCATTTATGCAAAAAGCTTTTACGTCCTGTGTCCGACAGAAATACCGCACCGTTTTCCCGAAAATTGAAATCCTCTGGCTTAATGATGCGATTATTGACCATCGTCAGCACAAAACGATCCGCAAAGCAAGGACGCAGTTCCTCCATCAGATCCAGCGCAAGGGATTCACGTCCCGGACGGTCACGGTGCAGAAAACCCACATAGGCATCCAGGCCGACACATTCCAAGGCGGAAGCACAGTCGTGGGCCAGAAGGCTGTACGCAAAGGACAGCATGGCATTGAAAGCGTCCAGCGGCGGCCGACGGCTGCGCTCACGGAAAAAGAAGGTATCCTTTCCCTGCAGGATCATGTCGTCAAGAACTCCGAAATAGGCAGTGGCGCCGGCGCCCTCCAACCCCCGGAGACTGTCCAGCGAGGTTTCTGCCGTGATCTGCGGCAAAAGCCCCTGCAGCTGCTGGGACACCGCTGTAAAGCGGCCGCTGTCAATTCGCATGGCATGATCCCTTCGGGTGCGATCCACACTCCAGCGGGCATTATAGACCTTGCCCAGAATCATCATTCGGGCCACGCGGCAGCTTTCAGAGGGATCGTCGGCGACCCGATACTGCGTCCGCCGCAACAGCACATTGCCCTGCATTTGTCCGGAGACGCGGGCAAGGAAATGCCCTCTCTGGGTACAAAACGCCAGCCCGATTTCCCGCTTGGCGCAAGCACCCATCAGTGCCGGTGAAGCACCGGAATAGGAAAAAGTCACGATGCTTTGCAGCGTGTGCAGCGGATAGCGGGCAACGGCTTCCCCACCCCGGTTGGCCACCACATTTTCACCGTCCAGCGAGAGGTACACATCCTCTGATGTAACGAACAATGTGTTCAAAAGCTGTCTCATGGCGTCTCCTCCAGATGATCTCGCAGATAGTCCGCAACAGATTGCTTCCGCATCAGCTTCGGCAGACAAAGCTCCTTGAGAGAGCAGGCGCTGCAGGCTTTTGTCGGCTTGACCTTCGGCGTCCAGCCACGCTCATACAGAGCGTGCATCTCCTCAAGAAGCGTCCTGACCTCCTGCCGCAGCTCCGGCGTGAATTCCACCTCTGTACGGCGGTGCGTCTCGCCGTAGTACAGCGCGCCGGTCGGGATCTGGCAGCAGAGCATTTCCTCCAGACACACAGCCTGTCCGCAAAGCTGCAAGGCGTCCGTGGTGTCCTGCTTGGGCTTGCCGCGCTTGTATTCCACCGGATAGGGCTGCCAAAGGCCATCCCTCCCTTTCAGCGGAATCCCCACGCCGCTGCGGTGGAATTCCAGCACGTCACAGGCACCGGAAACCCCTAAGGTCGGGGAAAATATCCGCATATCCCGCGTAATGAGCAGGTCGCCGCGGCTCTCGGTGAAGTCCTTATCGTGGGCCCGCTCGTGGAGGATCGCACCGTCTGTGGTACGGTAATTCTCCGCCCACTGATTTTCGATATGGATCAGCGCCCATTGTCTGCGGCAGAATTTGAAGTGCTGCAAACCGGAGAGCTGAAGAAAGCGCTCCTCCGGATAGATCACCCCAGCCGTGTGCAGGTAACGCCGGCGGGGAGAGCCGCCTCGTCCACCGTAACGGTGTAGTCTTCATAGCTTCTGGGGGCGGTAACGTTGTCCTTATGAGCTGCCTTCACCAGGTCAAACAGCTTATGGGCCGGAGCGCAGCCCAACTCGGAATCATGCTTGAACACGATCAGCTCACGCACAGCCATCTTGCCGCGGGCGGCAGAGTGGTCATTTTCAAACATATTCAGGATGGCTGTCCACAGCAGGTTCAGGTCATCCTCGGAGAATCCGGTAGTCTTGCGGGCCAGGTTGGCGGAGATATATCCCTCCACCCGGTACAGGCCGTAGGGTACAATGTACTTGCGGCCCATTTCGGTGCCCTTCTTCTCCGCGTCCGCCTCCGTGGTGATGGCCACACGGGTGATGGTAACCTCCTGCGGCATGATGGGGTCAACGCTGCGGGCAAAGCCCAGCTGCACCGGCCCGCGTACCTGTCCGCAGTTCAGCGCACCCTTGACGAAGGTAGTCATGACTGCGCCGAAGGTGCGGATATCGTAGAAATTCCGGCACATAAAGTCCCGCAGCTTTTCGTCCAGATGCTCGTCCTTCTTCTTGGCATCCTTCAGCTTGTCCGCGTCCACGCCCACAAAGGCGCAGGCTTCCTTGTCGCTGGTGTTCAGCGGTACGCCGTCCTTGATGTAGATGCGATAGCCCGTCTCCCCTTCCTTTGCCATCTCCACATAGTTGCGGATCTTTCGCTTCAGGCAGACGTCCGTCACCAGCCCGTAGCCGGTCTCTGGGTCTATACGGGGCATGTTGCCCGCGTCGGGGTCACCGTTGGGATTTCCGTTCTCCACATCGAAAAACACCACAAATTCATACCGGTTCTTGATAGGCTCAGACATTTTCATTCTCCTCCTTTTTCGTATACCGCTTCTGTGTCTGGTGATAGTAGCCAAGGTCGAAGGAGCCCTGCTGGGCCAGCGTCATACGGGCAGGATAGCTCTCGCCCAGCAATCCCTTCAACACAGTGACCTGTTTATCGAAATAGACTCTCTGTCCGGGCTCCAGCTTCCGCAGATGCTTCTGATAGAGATTGTTCAGCACCGGGAAGATGCTGGCAGGCATGGTCGCTGCCGAGTTGAAATACTTGTCCTTGATGGTCGCGTTGATACCGGGATTTGCCGCCTGCTGCGCCGATTCATAAACGGAGAACAACCGGCCCAGCGTGTAAGGGATGTTGGTGCTGGCTTCGTTGAGACTCACAGTCAAAACCTCCTTTGGACAGTCCGTATGTGGATTTTTCAGATAATACGCCTTGATGATGGCCGCGCGGCCCCATGTGATGTTCCGCTCCGCACGAATACGGAGCATGACAGCCTCCAGCAGCGACGCCGGATACAGCCCGCCGGAAAAGATGGCCCTTGCCGTTGCTCCTGCCATGGCCGGTGAAGGAGACTTATCCTTGGAATTTGGATTCACCGTTTCCCGCAGCAGCGCCCACAGGGGCAGCACACCGGGCTTAGCGTTTGCAGGCCTCACGATCTCCAGCCGCTCATAGTGGGCATTGACGTTCTGCATCAGCCTGCCGAAGCTGTCCCGCAGAAAGAATCGGACAGAGAGCCGGGCCGCGTTAGGCGCCAGCCCCAAAATGTAAAAGGTGCGGTCCGGATCCACGCCCAGGTCCGTGCTCGGCAGACCCTTTGCCAGATTTTTCAAGGCAGCCTGCAGATCCTTTTCCGATAAGCCTGATGGCATATTGCCGGACATGAACGCCATAAACAGATCAGGATAAGCAGGCTCTGCGCCCTCTGCCCAACAGACAATGGTGGTATCGCCGATGACCTGCACATTGTTCCTTTTCGCCAGCAGATGGTTCAAGGCGGCAGTGTAGGCAAATGCGGCGTACTTGCCTACCGGTGCGTTGTAGCTTTGCTCCCGCCCATAAGAGCAAAAGGCGTGCGCATTGAACGCCACCAGCGTTGCGCCGCTGGACTGGGCATCCCGTACACCCTTGATGGTGGGATGGGTGGCGGCAATCTCATCCTCGCGGCCTGTGACAAGGCACTGCATCCGCACGGCGTCCTCGCCTGCGCCGTCCCGATACCGCTGCCACGCCTCGCGGATGGCGGTATCCTCATGTGAATAGCGGCCGTCCACCCGAAGCAGCAGATTCCCGCCTGCGGTAACTGCCTCATACTGTCCGGACAAGGCGGGATGTTCCATCGCTTTTTCCGGCTGCCATGTGTCGAAGAAAGTCAGAATCGCCTTGGCAATGGGCGAATCCACGCCATCCAATACGGTATGGTGCAGACTTGCGGCAGCGCGAAAGCAATCCTGGCTGCGCTTCGGCTTTCCCTTTTGGTCAACGCCCAGCAGATAGGTTGAGTTGTCCCACAGAAAGTTGGAAGCAATGCCAACGGTACGCTTTACCGGTGCAGGTAGATTTCTGATAGTCTGCGGCATCTGCGCCTTTCCCTTTTCGGATGGCTGTTGAATATTGATTATTTGCGTCACTTGGCCGTCTTTATCCAGACACAGGGCGAAGCTGATCTTTGCCGGGCTCCATCCGGGAGCGGCGATCTCGCCGCGATGGAGGAGATCCTCGTAATACTGCGTCAGCGCTTGCAGAATCATTCCCTCACCTCCTCACTGTTCCATGGCGGCACAACCATCACGCCGTCCGTCAGACTGGCCCGGAAGAACCGGGGCGTGATGTTCCGGGGATCGGTGTAGTCCATATCCAGCAGGATCCAGCCCAGATCACGGACACCCTCCAGCTCCTTCGGACAGGGCGGCAGCTCCGTGCAGCGGCGAAAATGGGCCGGAAACTCCCTTGTGCCGAAATAGGGCATACTGTAGCACTGGCCCCGTTCCAGGCGACGCTTGATGATGTCCTGAAACTTTCCGGCGTTGTCGCCGGGAGCAGCGTTCTCCGTCAGGTCGAAATGGGCGTCAATCACATAGTGTACGTCCCGCAGCACCATGGCCGCCCGCTGCTGGATGCTTTCCGGCGTGGCTAAATACAGCTCTCCCTGCCCTTTCTCCATAACGGTTTTTACCTTACGGGCGCTGATGGTATCCTTCACCTCGTTGCGGCGAATGTTGGTGAAGCGAATGGGGCTGCATACATGGATGCGGTCGATGCGCCATCGCAGACCGGGGTGCCAGTAAATACTTTCCAGCAGCCCGCGGGCTGCCGACGGCGTCATGGTATCGTAGCTCACATGCTCAACCTTGAACTCAGGCCGCGAAAAAAGCGCGTAGTCGCCCCACACTTCCACTTGTATTGCCATAAGGTCACTCCCTTCCTTAAATATTTTTCAGATAAACTCCGCCTTGCCTGTCTCCGGCTCCAGAGACAGGCCCATGGTCTCGCTGTACAGCGTCAGATCTGTCAAAATGGCACTGTCCTCGTCCAATACGGGAACCTCCCGCGCCGTCAGCAGCGCACCTGCATTGTACAGCGCCTGATAATGCTTATCATATACAGAAACGGCATAACGGCCCAGCTTACGGTACAGGTCCCTGGAGCACTCGCCGTCCTGCAGACGCCGGAGTAAAGCCGTGCCTTCACCATAAGGAATGTAGATGGTATATGTATTCCGGTCGATGAGACGGAACTTCTCTGCTACTGTGCGGAACGGAAATTCACAGCCCGCGATTCCCTGCGTGAATGCCTCGATAACACCCTGCCGGTCCAGCGCATCGCCGCTCAGATCGCGCAGACTGCGAAAATACCGAGTCATCGTCTCAGGCGCGGCAGGGTCGCGATCCTCTTTCAGCGCTTCTCTGGCTGCGCCGACGGCGGCCTGGAACAATTGCGGCGGCAGCTCAGTCCGCTCAAAAATCGTGACAAAGCTCTCGTCCACAGGACGTTTTCCCTCACGGTTGCAGCGCCCCGCCGCCTGCATGACGGAATCCAGCCCCGCCAATTCCCGGTAGACGGCAGGAAAATCCACATCCACGCCCGCCTCGATCAGCGATGTGGATACCACCCGGCATGGTTCCCCCCTTCTTAACCGTTCTTTGATCTTATCAAGCAGCACCTGTCGTTGAGCGGGGACCATCAACGTGGACAGATGATAGCTGCCCTCCTGCGGCAGCAATGCATATATGCTCTGGGCAGCCTTACGGCTGTTGACGATACAGAGGACTTGCCGCTGCTCACTCAGCCGCTCTGCCAGCACTTCGTCAGTCATCGTTCCGGAATGTTGGAAGGTCACGCGGCGGAAGCGGTCATACAGTGCTGCCGTTTGCGGGCAGAGCTCTGTCACGGGGCAGTCTGGCGCGTAGGTGCGCAGCAGGTCATCCAAAGATGGCTGCGTTGCCGTACAAAGCACCACCGTTGAGCAAAATTGCTCCGCCAGCGAAGCCATGGCAGCCACGCAGGGCCGCAGATGCGCCAAAGGCAGCATCTGTGCCTCGTCGAAAATAATGACGCTGTTGGCAAGGTTGTGCAGCTTGCGGCACCGGGAGGAACGGGCGGCGTACATGGACTCAAAGAACTGCACCGCCGTGGTGACCACCACGGGCATGTCCCAATTCTCCGTGGCCAGCGCTTTCCGGACAGCCTCCGGCGGCGCGCCGTCGGAGAGATCAAACTGCACGCCGGAATGGTGCTCCAGCACGTTGCCGCTCCCCAGAATATCCCGGAACACCCGGGCATTCTGGTCGATGATGGAGGTATATGGGATGACGTAGATCACCCGCTGCATCCCATGGTCCGCCGCATGCCGCAGTGCAAAGGCCAGCGACGCCACCGTCTTTCCCCCACCGGTGGGGACGGTCAGTGTGTAAACGCCTTTTGGCTTACTTCCCGCCTTTATACAGGTGTTCAGTATCTCGCAGCGCAGCCGATTCAACTCCGTCCTGGGCTGCTGCCACGGCTTGATATACGCTTGCAGCCGCGCCAGCAGCGTAGGGAGATCATCGTATCCGCCCCGCCCGCGTTCACCGTTCATGAACCGCTCCGTATCCAGAAAATCGGCGTCCACCAGGCAGGAATAGAGCATTCGCGTCCAGAATGAAGCCTGTAGGGGATCCAACCTTTGCGCCGCCAGGACCGTCGGCGGAGGCAGCGCCGCGCCGCTTTCTCCGCAGCGCTCCAGATACCGTTCCTCGCGTCCCTTCAGCATCCGGCCATAGAATGTTCCATCAGCCTTCCGGGCTGTCCGCATATTGCCGAAGTCCGGCAGTCCGCCGTGATGTCCCGCCACGCATGCGGAAGCATAGCGGTTTCCCCGCATGGCGCAGACCATCGCACCCGCTGTGGCGTGGTCAACTGTGGGTCCGTCGTTCAGCAGATGATCCTGAAAGGCATCCGTGCATTTACCGATGTCGTGGGACAGTCCCGCCAGTTCCCCGTCGGCTTCCGCTCCGAATGCCGCCGCGAATTCGCGGCACAGTTCAGCCGTTCCCGTCAGGTGCTGGGCAACTGTCTGATACTCTTTGCGGCCATTCGCATTTTCCCGGACATGTGCGTAATACTGCAAATCCATCACCCTTTCATGGACATTTCTCTCTCAAAATAACAAAAAACAGCCCTACGGAAAGCACAGGGCTGTTGGATAGCGCGGCTGGTAATTGGCCCTGTCGCAATTTCTATCGCATATATTATATATCTGTCTGCGGATAAAGTCAAACAAAATACGCCATTATAGAGGATTTTTCGCTGTGAGCCCCCGATTGTACATGCAGAGGCTCTGTTTTCAACCTTTCCGCACACCTTCCGTAGTCAATTCCCGATAGGTTTTCATGATGATAACTGCTGAGATGATAAGAGCATTATACTGCCCCCTTGCGCAGACTTTTGATCCTGTGCAAGGGGGCAGTTACTCTTGTTTATCGGCTTGACTTGCGCTGCCTTCAGCGACCGGCAGACTCCTCGGCGATCTTTTGGGCAACTTCCTCGTTGGAGAGGTAGGCGCTGGGAGCAGGCTCCACGCCGCGGGCCCACTCAATCCAGTTGACCACATAGAAGGACACAGTGCTGACCAGGCAGCCCGCCACCACGGGCATCAGGAACATCCAGGTGCCGCCGCCGCCCATGATCTGCCATACCACAAAGGCAACCGTACCGCAGATAATGGACACAACGCCGGAGTTCTTGGTGGCCTTGGGCACTGCCAGGCCCAGGCCATAGGCCGCGAAGGGGCCGGCGCAGCGGATACCGAAGGCAAAGGTGTTCATGGCCACGATGGACACGTTGGCCAGAGAGATCAGAATAGCCACCACAGCGGACAGCACATTGCAGGCGCGGGTGTAGAAAATGGTCTGCTTGTCCGTCAGCTTTTTCTTGCCGCCCAGGCCGGTGTACAGGTCGTTGATGATCATGGTAGACATGCACAGCAGGTTGGAGTCGGCAGAGGACATAGTGGCGCAGATAATGGCGGCGGAGATCAGACCCGTCACCACGCCGGGCGCATAGTGGCCGGTGACGATCATCATGGCGTTGCTGCCGCTCACCGCCAGACCGGGCAGCTGATCCCGCAGAGCAAAGGCAGCCAGGCCCAGCAGCGTGGGGAAGATGGACATGGCAGCCATCAGGATGGCGGACAGGAAGGACGCGTTTCTGGCGGTCCTTTCATTCTTGGCCGTCTCGAAGCGGGAGACCATCTCAGGACCGGCCAGGAAGGTGCAGAAGTAGTTGAAGATATAGCCGATGATGGAGGCCCAGCCGATCTGGGTCAGATTCAGCTTCTCACCGGGCAGTGCGGCGGAAATGGCGTTCCAGCCGCCGGCGTGGTTCAGCACAATGGGGGTGGCGATGGCCAGGCCCACCAGGATGATGCCGAATTGCAGCAGGTCGGAGATCTGGTCGGCGATCATGCCGCCCATGGTGGTATAGAGAATGATGACCACACCCGCGAAGATCAGGCACACGTTCAGGGGAATGGACGGAATCAGGGCGTTGATGACGCCGCCGGAAGCGGCGATCTGCGAGGAGGTCAGGCAGAACAGCGACAGCACGGACAGAATCGCCGTGAAGTTGCTGGAGAACTTGCCGAACCGACGGCCCACCACCTCGGGGATGGTCACGGCCATGGTTTTGCGGATCTTAGGTGCAAAATAGGACAGAGGAATCATGGCGATGGACGCCGCCAGGACGTACCAAACAGCGCTGACGCCCCAGTCGCCGAAGGCCTTCTGGGCCAGGCCCGTGGTGCAGCCGCCGCCGATATTGTTGGCGGACAGGGAGAATGCTACCATGAACAGGCCCATGCGGCGGCCGGCCACCATGTAGTCCTTGGCATTCTTGATCTGGACCTTGCTGACAACGGCGCCCACAACCAGCATGCCCACCAGATAAGCAACAACAATAATCAGGGGCAGGATTTGAATTTCCATATGCATTTCTCCTTCTATATTTTCGGACCATACCGGGTACTTCACTACTTTATACAAAAAATGCACCGTATGCAACAAAAATCTCATCAATTTATGAACTTTCTGTGACTTTCACAAAATATATCCACTTCCCTGGCTCAAAATGCATAAAAACGCAGAGGTTTACATTTTTTCATTATAAATTGCAAATGATGCTGCCATATGCTGAGCTTATATCAAAAAAAAACCGGCCCCGCCATACGGGGCCGGTGAGCGATTATTGGGGAATGGTCTGGACAATACCGCGGGCACAGTCCACAGACACCAGGGTGCCGTCCTTCAGGCGGCGGGTAGCGTCGGAGGCGGCCACGATAACGGGTTTGTTCAGCAGCAGGCCCACCGTGGCCGTGTGGCAGTCGGCGCTGGCCTCCTCGCTGACAATGGCGGCGGCCTGGCGCAGCCAGGGCACCACATCGTTATTGGTGTAGGGTACCACCAGCACGTCACCGGGATGGAACTTCTCCGGAATCTCCTCCAGGGTCCGGCAGATGCACAGGGGACCGGAAGCGGTCTGGCTGCCGATGCCGATGGCGTTGACCAGGGCGCCGCCTACCTGGGCGATGCGGATCATATTGGTGGTGCCGGAAATGCCCACAGGAACACCGGCGGTGACCACCACCAGATCGCCGTGCTTTACCAGGCCCGCCTCCTGGGCGGACTGGATCGCCAGATCCACCAGCTGGTCCGTGCTGCTGGCCCGGGGCATGGTGATGGGTACCAGACCCCAGTACAGGGCCATCTGGCGCTGGACCTGGGGGTCCAGCAGAAGGGCCACCACCGTGGCGGCGGGGCGGAAACGGCTGACCATCTGGGCAGTGATGCCCCGCTGGCTGACGGTGAGGATGGCGTCGGCACCGATATCCTCCGCCGTGGTGCAGGCGGCGTGAGCCGTGGCGGCGGTGATGGACAGGCGGGTGCGCTTGGGCGTCTTTGCGGGACAGATACGCTCCACATTGCTCTCCGTCTTGCGGGCAATGGCATCCATAGTGCGGACGGCCTCCACCGGGTACTTCCCTGCCGCCGTTTCGCCGGAAAGCATAATGGCGCTGGTGCCGTCGTAAATGGCATTGGCCACATCGGTGATCTCCGCACGGGTGGGACGGGGGTTCTCGATCATGGAATCCAGCATCTGGGTGGCAGTGATCACAGGCTTTCCGGCAGCCACACACTGGGCAATGATGCTCTTTTGAATGGCGGGGATCTCCGTAAAGTCGATCTCCACGCCCATATCGCCCCGGGCCACCATGATACCGTCGGCCACGGACAGGATATCCACCAGGTTGCTGACGCCTTCCTGATTTTCGATTTTGGCAATGATGCGGATCTTGGAGTGGTTCTTATCCAGAATGTGCCGGATCTCCCGGACATCGGCAGCGGAACGGACAAAGCTGGCGGCAATGAAATCGAAGCCCTGGCGGATGCCAAAAAGAATATCCTCCCGGTCCCGCTGGCTCATGTACGGCATGGACAGGGATACGCCAGGGACGTTGACGCCCTTTTTGTCCTTCATAACGCCGTCATTTTCCACCCGGCAGCGAATCTCGCGGGCAGTGGTCTCCAGCACCGTCAGCCGTACCAGACCGTCATCCAGCAGGATGGTGTTGCCTGGCTTCACATCCTGGGGCAGGTCGGCATAGGTAATGGAGCAGCGGGCCTCGTCCCCGGGAACATCGTCGGTAGTCAGAGTGAAGCTCTGGCCGGTTTTCAGGTGAACAGGGCCGTTCTGAAAGGTCCGCAGCCGCACCTCCGGCCCCTTGGTGTCCAGCATAGCGGCCACCGGCAGATGAAGCTCCTCCCGCAGAGCTGTCAGCGCCTCCAGACGGCGCTGGTGTTCGTCATAGCTGCCGTGGGAAAAGTTGAACCGGGCCACGTTCATCCCCGCCTGAATCATCTGCCGCAGAACACCCTGGCCATCAGTGGCCGGGCCCAGAGTGCATACGATTTTTGTCTTTCTCATAGTTTTCCCTTCCCTCTTTGTGTGGAAAATCAGAAAATACGCCCCCCTGCGGGCCGGTGGGGTACACAGGGGGGCGCGGATGGTTCTGCTCTTAGAATGCCTTGCCGTCGCAGCCCAGAACGTCCACGATCTTGTGGGTCACCAGCTCCTTGATGGCCTGGCGTGCGGGCTTCAGATACTGACGGGGGTCAAAGTCTGCCGGATGCAGGGCAAAGTGCTCCCGGATGGAGGCGGTCATGGCCAGACGCAGGTCGGAGTCGATGTTGATCTTGCACACGGACAGAGACGCGGCCTTGCGCAGCTGATCCTCGGGCACGCCGATGGCGCCGGGCATATTGCCGCCGTACTGGTTCACCTTGGCCACCAGATCCTGGGGAACGGAAGAAGAACCGTGCAGCACAATGGGGAAGCCGGGCAGACGGCGGGAGACCTCCTCCAGCACGTCGAAGCGCAGCTGGGGCTTGGTGCCGGGCTTGAACTTATATGCGCCGTGACTGGTGCCGATGGCGATGGCCAGAGAGTCGCAGCCAGTCTTGGACACAAACTCCTCCACCTCCTCGGGGCGGGTATAGGAGGAATCCTCGGCGGACACGTTGACTTCATCCTCGATGCCGGCCAGGGTACCCAGCTCGGCCTCCACCACCACGCCGTGGTCGTGAGCATATTCCACCACCTGGCGGGTCAGGGCAATGTTCTCGGCGAAGGGCTTGGAGGAGGCGTCGATCATCACGGAGGTGAAGCCGTCCTCGATGCAGGACTTGCACAGCTCAAAGCTGTCGCCGTGGTCCAGATGCAGCACAATGGGCAGGCCCGTCTCAATAACGGCGGCCTCCACCAGCTTCTTCAGATAGGTGCGGTTGGCATAGGCGCGCGCGCCCTTGGACACCTGCAGGATCAGGGGGGCCTTCAGCTCAGCGGCGGCCTCGGTAATCCCCTGAATGATCTCCATGTTGTTGACGTTGAAGGCGCCGATGGCGTAACCGCCGTTGTAAGCCTTCTCGAACATTTCCTTGGAAGTAACCAGTGGCATAATAAATCGCTCCTTTTGAAAAATTGGTCTTGACTTGTATGGAATGATTGGGATATGATGTATATATGTATTGTACCACATTTTTTTCTTTTTGCAAGCCCCAACGGTTTACTTTATCCATCCTCTGTGATAAAATATTCCGCATGGCAAGAAAAATCTACTGGGAGGTAGTCAATCATGAAAGAATTAAAGGGTGCCTGTATCATCGGTCAGTCCGGTGGGCCTACGTCTGTGATCAACGCCAGCGCATACGGCGTCATTGACACGGCCCTGAAATCCGGCGTCATCACTCAGGTGCTGGGCGCGGAGCACGGCATCAAGGGCGTTCTCAGCGATCGCCTGTTCGACATGGGTCTGGAGGATCCCGAGGAGCTGCGTCTGCTGAAGTACACCCCCTCCTCCGCCCTGGGCTCCTGCCGCTACAAGATCGCGGACCCCGAGGTGGACGATACCGATTATCGCCGCATCCTGGAGGTGTTCAAGAAGCACAACGTCCGCTACTTCTTCTATAACGGCGGCAACGACTCCATGGATACCTGCAATAAGATCAATCAGTACATGCAGTCCGTGGGCTACGAGTGCCGGGTCATGGGTGTGCCCAAGACCATCGACAACGATCTGTTCGGCACCGACCACTGCCCCGGCTTCGGCTCTGCCGCCAAGTATATCGCCACCTCCATGATGGAAGTAAACCTGGACGCCCATGTGTACGACACCGGTATGATCGTGGTGATGGAGATCATGGGCCGCCATGCCGGCTGGCTGGCCGCTTCCGCTGCCCTGGCCAGCGAATACGGCGCAGGCCCCGATCTGATCTATCTGCCCGAGGTGGACTTCAGCATGCCCAAGTTCATTGAGGATGTCAAGCGTGTATACGCCGAAAAGGGCTACTGCATCGTGGCTGTGTCCGAGGGTATCCACTATGAGGACGGCGGCTTTGTGTCTGAGGCCAAGGTGGCTGCTACCGACGGCTTCGGCCACGCCCAGCTGGGTGGCCTGGCTGCCATGCTGGCCCAGGTGGTCAAGGAGGAGACCGGTGCCAAGGTCCGCGGCATCGAGCTGAACCTGCTGCAGCGCTGCGGCGCACATCTGGCTTCCGAGACAGATATTGAGGAATCCTATATGGCCGGTAAAGCAGCCGTGGAAAATGCCATCAACGGCATCAACGGCCGCATGATCGGCTTCGAGCGCGGTGTCCGGGACGGCAAGTACGCCTGCAAGACCAAGCTGATCCCCCTGATGGAGGTTGCCAACACCGAGAAGAAGCTGCCCCGCAGCTGGATCAACGAAGAAGGCAACGGCGTAAACCACCAGTTTGTGGAATACGCGCTGCCCCTGATCCAGGGTGAACCGGACCTGCTCAAGGTGGACTCCCTGCCTCGCTTCGCCCATCTGAAGAAGATTCTGGCAAAATAAAAATACGCTGAAAAATCCGTCTCCGGCCACAAGCCGGAGGCGGATCTTTTCGTTTCAGTGTGTAAAGCTGTTTTCCATTACAACTTTGTCAAATGCGCACCTGCGGCCTTCAGCATGAGCTTTTTTGTGCCCACCCGGTCGAAGGCCACCTCCACCAGAGCATCTCCGCCCATGGGGCGCACGCTGAGTACCATCCCCTGGCCAAAGGCGCTGTGCCGGACTCCGTCGCCGGGCTGCAATTGCAGCAGCGGAGCGGAGGACGCCGTCGGACGCACCGGGTACTCCGGCTTAGGCATAGTCCGGGTCTCCGGCTGTGACGCATAGCGAGGCGTATCGCCGAAGTCGTCGTCCCACCGGGATGCGGGACGCGGCTCGGGCTTCCCCAGCCACTCCATATTCTCCTCCGGGATCTCCTTCAGGAATCGGGAGGGCATACAGGGGGTAGTGCGGCCAAACAGCATCCGCTGACGGGCATTGGTCAGAGTCAGCTTCTCTTTGGCCCGGGTCATGGCCACATAACACAGCCGCCGCTCCTCCTCCATTTCCTCCGGCTCACCCATGGCGCGATTGCCCGGGAAAAGTCCGTCCTCCATGCCCACCACGAATACGCTGGGAAACTCCAGGCCTTTGGCGCTGTGCATGGTCATCAGAGTCACGCAGTTGTCTCCAGCCTCCTGGCCGTCCAGGTCTGTGTACAGAGCAACCTCGTCCAAAAAGCCCGACAGGGTGGGGTCCTCGGGATCGTTCTCCAGAAACGCCTGGATACTGGAACTGAGCTCCTCTACGTTTTCCAGGCGGCCCCGGCTCTCCGCATCCTCCTTTTCCTGGAGCATGGCTGCATAGCCGCTGCGGCGGCACACATAATCATAAAACTCCACCAGGCCCATTTCATCCGACTGGCGGCGCATTTCGTCTATCATCGCTGTAAAGCTAATTAACTTGCCAGCAGCTGATTTCAATTGGGGATAGTCCCCTGCCCGGCGCAGGACCTCCATCAGCGTCAGGCCCCCCTCCGTGGCGATGGCCTGGGCCTTGTCCATGGTAGCCGCGCCGATCTTCCGGGCGGGAACATTGACGATGCGGCGCAGCCGCAGATCGTCGGCAGGGTTGTTGATGACGCACAGATATGCCAGCATATCCTTGACCTCGGCCCGGTCAAAGAACTTTGTGCCGCCAATGATCTTATAGGGCACACCATTGCGCTTGAAGGCATATTCCAG